>Ga0315288_10001773_pt1 | contig 27960 bp, 30 predicted proteins | sample YL17G11_20_MG_FD_203454 | JGI IMG/M metagenome (GOLD analysis project Ga0315288, IMG submission 203454) | Sediment microbial communities from Yellowstone Lake, YNP, Wyoming, USA - YL17G11_20 | ecosystem: Environmental > Aquatic > Freshwater > Lake > Sediment | place: USA: Wyoming | collected... | reverse complement strand
ACATGTTGCCCGAGATTGATATCAACACCGCTCCAGTCTTCTTCTCGATGTATCTTGATGCCAATTCTGTCGCGATGGTTGCCATGTTCATTCCCATGGCGTCCGCAGTGTCATATGAGAATCGCAAGAATAGGCTCCGACCTGCAGTAAAGGGCTTGATGCCCAGAAGTCTTCCATGTTTTGTCGTCTTTTGTGCCTCGGCCTTGATTTCCTCAATGTGACCCTCGGTCCATTTAGCAACTTCAACGGCGTGCCTTACATTCTTCACTCTGAAGACCGGTGCCCGGGTCATCTCTTCTTTGACGATGACGACGTCCGCTCCACCCGAGGCGGTGATGATGGAGCATCCCCGGTTTACTGATGCGACGAGCGCACCTTCGGTTGTGGCCATTGGGACCAGGAATTCTCCCTTCGCGTTGTCTCCGTTGACCAGAATCGGACCGACGAATCCTACCGGGATCTGCACGCTGCCAAACATGTTCTCTATGTTCTTCTCGGCAAGAATCGGATCGAAAGAGTATGATGATATGCAATCGAGCATCGTCCCCGAAAAGGCCTCGACGGCCCTCCTACGATCCTCGACATCCTCTCTTCTCTTACCTCTGTTCCTTAAACCGCTGGTCATTCGACTCCATTGCTTATCGACTTCATGACTATTAAGAGATTATGCGGGGCATCTGACAGGATGGTCTCCAGCATGGGGGAAGTATTGAGCAAAGGCTTTTAAACGCACGACATATTTCCAGTCAGCTAAAAGGGCCCATAGCTTAGCCTGGTTGGAGCGCCCGGCTGATAACCGGGAGGTCAGGAGTCCAAATCTCCTTGGGCCCACCAGGACTCCTAAATGCATCTCAGGTTCATTTCTGTGGAGCACGCCCTTTTCGAACACTTGAATGGTATTTTGTTGCGATTTGAGGACACATAAGAACGAGACGATATCGAGATCGGCAGGTCAGACCGGCGCTCTTCCAGCAACGCGCTGATTAGGAATCTCGATCGAATCCGCATTCGACAAATCATTGTAGTGACTACCAGAATGCTCGGCAGATATGAGGTCGAGACATCGCATGAAGAAAGGTTTTAAGCACATATTCCGATTCGAAAGCATCACAGGGGGAGGAACAATGCAAAAGATCTCAGACATCAAGGAAATCAAGCTGGAGGAACTGAACCCAGAGGAATTCGTCAAGAGGCAAGTAAAGAGCATTTCAGCGATGGTCGGCAAAGGCAAGGCCATCAACGCCCTTTCGGGCGGGGTCGATTCTTCGGTCGTGACAATGATAGGTCATAAGGCCATCGGCGAGAACCTCAGGACAGTCTTTGTTGACAACGGGATCATGCGCGTAGGCGAGCCTGAATATGTTGCGAGAGTATTCGAGAAGCTAGGGGTCAGTGTCGAGATTATAGATGCCAAGGCCGAGTTTTTTAACGCGCTTAAAGGTCTGACCGACCCCGAGGAGAAGCGCGAGGCCATTACCCAGACCTTCTACAAAACGGTCTTCGGTCGCATCGTCAGGGAGAGCAAGGCTAGGTACCTGCTCCAGGGCACCAATTACACTGATGTCGAAGAGACAGTAGCGGGCATAAAGAGGCAGCACAACATCCTAGAGCAGCTTGGAATCGACACGAGAAAGGAGTTCGGATACAATGTCATCGAGCCAATAATCCAGCTGCGTAAGACGGGTGTCAGGAAAATCGGCAAGTTCCTGGGATTGCCAAAGGATCTCTACGACCGCCAACCTTTTCCCGGTCCCGCGCTTGCGGCGCGCGTCATTGGGGAGGTTACCCCAGAGAGAATCGACATTGTGAAGAAAGCTACTTCCATAGTCGATTCCGAGCTCAAAGGCACGAAGGCCTTCCAATGGCTGGCAATCTTGCACGAGGACAGGGTCACAGGACTCAAAGGAGGCCGACGCGACTTCGGACAGCAAATCGAGGTTCGATGCTGGGATAGCACGGACGCGGTCACTGGTAAACCAACGGAGGTGCCCTTCGAGACTCTCGTCCGACTTGCAGAAAGGATTACATCCGAGGTACCTGGGGTAGTAAGCGTGACATACAACATCACCAAGAAGCCTCCTTCCACCATCGAAGCGATATGAGCAGAATGTAGATCATATTGATGGCTTCCATTACTCCTTCGTCGAAGAAAGAAGAAGAGATCATGCGACGGCAATATGTGACCGGAAGGTCAAAACTATATATCAGTCAGTCGCGCAAGACAAGGAGGATGGAAGAAAGGATGTTATCGATGAATCTACGATCATTCAATATACTGAGTCATTCGAAGTTCGTAACTGACCTCTCGATGACGCCTCACATGACTTCTACTTCAACCAATATTCATTGGAAATGCTAGTCGGAATGAGTTGCTAGCTAAAGGCGCCGGATCGACCGATAGACCTATAGATGTGGCGTGCTGGACACCATCTGTTACCTTTTGAGATAATTATCAAGGACGCATTATTGTTCGAAAAAGGATATATAATCCATTTGTTACTGATAACAATCATGGCAAAGCAATTCGCAAAATCCTTCCTCGTCGTCGGAGACATAGATGCCCTCTTTGATGCTGCGGAGAAGTTCCTCGTGGCGAAAGGTTTCACGATAACAAGCAGCCAGAAGCCTGGTGCAATAATGGCCACGCGAGGCACCAAGGTTGGCTCCTACATCTCGACAAGAATGGAAGATCAGTCAACCTCCTTGAAAATCGACTTCCTACAGCAGGGAAATGAGATACACGTAGCAAGCAACTACAGCATATATGTCGTAGGATTGATGAGTTCCAGCGATAGGATGTTCCTTGAAAGCGAGGTTGAACAGCTGAAGACGAGCCTCCTATCGGTCGCACGAGTCGAGACGAAGATGGAGACCCCGCCCGCTGAACCCGTAGAAGCTCCCAAACCGCAACCCGAACCAACGCGCCAAGTGGTTGACTATACTGTCGAGATCGAGAAACTTGCGAGACTCCGTGATAAAGGCATAATCACCGAGAAGGACTTCAACGCGAAGAAGAAGCAGCTTCTTGGACTTTGAGGCGGAGATTGATCGACCGGAGCATTTGCAGCAGGGTCAACTAGACCCATCTGTTGTGAGACCAGTCAACCCGATGAAGACTATGTCATACACAGAATTGTCGGGCATTTCAACGAATTCGAAGACAGCAGTGCGCATAGTAAGAGAATCCTGACCAGTGGAGTGATAAAAGTATTTGATTTGAATGGTCCGATTGCAGGATCTTGAGGCTTTTTAGGGTACAAACATTTATACACTTCGCTCAGTAGAAGATTTGTGACAGAATCGTTGAGATACACGGTCGAGCGGAAAATAGGCGATGTCGAGATACGGAACTATCCCAACTTTCTCATCGCTAGCGTTGACGGCATGACCGATGATGATGCGTTCAGAATTCTGTTCGGCTACATATCAGGAAACAACAAAAGTAGGGAACAAGTTGCGATGACAGTTCCCGTCATCTCAGGGAAGAGAGAGCGCGAGGAGATCCCGATGACAACACCGGTCATATCGACCTCCAGATCGTTCTCGTTCGTCATGCCCTCAAGATACACGCAGGACACTCTGCCCGAAGCATCTGACGAGAGAGTCAGGATAATCGAGATCAGATCAAGAAGAATAGCGGTCCTGAGCTTCAAAGGCAGAACCAAAGAGGATAGTGTAAGGAGGCATGAGGCTGAACTCCTCAGGATCCTCGACATGGGAGGCGTCAAGGTCAATGGCGAATCCTTTCTCATGAGGTATAACGGTCCGTTCACACCCGGATTCATCAGGCACAACGAAATCGCTGTTGAGGTGGAGACATGAACGGTCGTTACCGAATCCACTAGTTGGTCGATGGCATAATGCTTTTATACGATTAGCTCAGGTCATTACATCACGTGTGATTATGGAAGATATTGACGACAACAAGTTCAGGAAGTTGAGAAGATTCAACGCGATCATGGGTGTGATACATGTCATTCAAGGCACCCTCATGCTCGTGCTGAGCAGCAACTACTCGCTTCCGATCAAAACCAGTTTCTTGCAGTACGATCCGATCACCAAAGCGATAGCGCCTGTGACCAACACAATAATCAGCGTCCCAATCGGCCCGGCAGTAGCGATGTTCCTATTCATCTCGGCCATAGCTCATTTGTCGGTCTCGACTTTTGGATACAAGTGGTATGTGAAGAAGCTTCAGAAGCACATCAATCCAGCTAGGTGGTACGAATATGCTCTCAGCTCCTCGCTGATGCTTGTCATAATAGCTATGCTCTCGGGCATGTTCGATATCTCCGCTCTGATACTCCTCTTCGCCCTGAACGCCACGATGAACCTGTTCGGGTTGGTCATGGAATTGCACAACCAGACGACGAAGAAAACGGATTGGACGTCGTTCATATTCGGAAGCTTCGCAGGAGGAGTGGCATGGATCGCAGTTCTGATCTACTTCTTCGGAGCGTTCGCTTCGAACTCAAGCACCATTCCTCTTTTCCTCATCGGAATCATAGCGTCGCTGCTGTTCTTCTGGAGCACGTTCCCCGTGAACATGGTCCTGCAATATAGGAAGGTCGGAAAATGGAAGGACTATTTGTACGGAGAAAGAGGATACATTGTGTTGAGCCTAGTGTCCAAGTCGTTGCTGGCGTGGCAAGTGTGGGCTGGAACATTGAGGGGGGCATAGTCAGGATCACTGATATGTGAATTGAGCAGATAATCCCGACACGCTGAGTGCCCAGATTCATCCTTTTATATTCCCTTCGATATAGGGCTGGATGAGGAGGGACGACCGTAACAATCGGGTTAGTCTCGTTCGGCACAAGAGCGGACCGCGGGTGGGGAGTGAGAGTTCGGTCCCTACTCTTGATGCTATCATCATTTTCGCCCGTCCGAATCCTTCACACGGAGCCCGACACACAATGCAGTAAGACAGACATCATCGAAAGCACGATCGATGCGGGCCTACAAAATGTCGAGACAACGCACATCCCAGCGCCAGAGACGTCTCGGACTAAGATTTCAAGACTCATTCACTATTACAGGAACGACGTTCCCAGGTCTACCCGCGAATCATTGTCCCACCACCTAAGCGATATCAAAGGGCTTCAGGTCGAAAGTCTGGATCTGGCATTCTTGTCAAAATCGTTCGTTGACAAGAGGATTCCTATCATTCTCGATGAACACAACGTCTACTGGAACATGTTGAAGTACGGCATCTTCGATTCCCCATTCTTCCGTGGCGCGATCGGAAGAACAAGTGTGGCCAAGGGAACTCTGGGACCCTGGCTGCTCAATAGGGCCAAACGCTTTGAGATAGGGACGATCGAAAACGCTGACCATGTCCTTGCGACCTCGGATGTGGATGCCGAGAACATTGCAGAGGAGATACCATCCGCGAGAGACAAAATGACCGTCATCCCGAACTGCGTCGATGTGCAAAGCTATACTCTCGGACGAGAATCCTCCGGAGATGTCGGGAGCAGAAGAGTCGTTTTTGTAGGGAGGCTTGACTATGAGGCGAATCTCGATGCTGTAAGGACCATTTGCCGAGATCTTGCCCCAAACTTCGACATGACGGTCAGGTTCCAGATAGTCGGCGGCCCTGTCCCCTCTATGATTCGATGCCCTGGCAATGTCGAATTCCTCGGGATCGTTCCAGACATAAGACCGATACTAGAGCAGGCTGACGTTTGCATCGCTCCACTGAGGTTTGGAAGTGGTACTAGGATCAAGATAATCGAGTATCTAGCAATGGGGAAACCTGTGGTGACCACTCCAATCGGGTGCGAAGGACTTGAGGTGGAGAATGAACGTAACATAATGGTCGTTGGTGACTTTCATGATCAAGCCAGACAGATCGAAAATATACTCGAGGACGGACGGCTCGCCGCCGACCTCGGCAGAGAGGCGAGGAAGCTCGCAGAGGAGAAGTATGATTGGCGCGTCTACACTTCCCGCCTGAGATCGGTGTATGAATCAGTCGGTGCAATTTGACCATGATCCATAGCTGATTTCAAGAGTCAAGGACCAAACCTTGAAAGCAACAGAATTATATCCAATGGCTTGACTAATTGCCCTTCATGAAAATATTCACGAAGAAAGAGCTGAAAGAGTTCAACGGCAAGAACGGGAAACCGACCTACGTCGCGGTAAATGGCAAGGTCTATGACGTTTCCAAGAGTGACCAATGGGAAGATGGAGAACATCAGTTCATGCACAACTCCGGCGAGGATCAGTCAAATGCTATTGGAGATGCGCCTCACGACACCGATGTCCTTGACAGGTATCCCGTGGTCGGAACGCTTGCCAATGAGTGATAAATGCAACATATGCGTTTTGAGATGCTGCCCATTGTGAATCGGCGAATCTCCCATTATGCCGCCAATCGAAGCGCTCAACTAAGGGATCACTTGTTCTTTGACGCATATCCAGTTGCGATTCTCAGAATATTCAGCATGCATGGTTCACAATAGGACCCCTTTCGGTTTCTCAACTCTTCGTACATGGCGATCGCATCTCTGCCTTTGAGGTCCTCGACCGATCTGATGCCCAGAGACCAGAGAACCTCCGCCGCTTTCTCGTTCACGCAAGTAATCTTCCGAAACTCCATAATTGCGACATCCTCGTCGGAATCTGCCAGATCTGCCGCCTGATCGAACGCGAAAGCAATGCTGGGGAAATGGTGAAAGAGATGAAAGGAGGACGATTATGTTCCTTTTCCCTCATCGACGAGCTTCGAGAGTCTATCCTTCTTCGCCAACTCGGTGATCATCTCAAGCTCATCCTTCTCCCTTGCCATCGATTCTTCCAGAGATCTCAGGTCCCTTCTTAGCTCCTCTGGGGAAGGTATTGGTCCGAGGACGACGTCGGCCGTCCCGACCGCCTTCTCGATGTCCTCCATCCTTGTGACTTCTCTCGCCGGCGTCTGCCGCCCAACTCCGAGGTACTCCGAGATGCCCTCGACGACCTTCGTCAGCTCGAACGGGAATATGAACTTCGTAGCAGGACCGGCGCCGAGAGCTTTCATTGTTTCTAGAGATAGAACGGTCAATGCCTTCGAGTCCAACGGCGCGGCTCCGACGGATAGAATGCGCAGCCTCTGGGCGTCTCCTTGGCTTCGCAGAATAATCGCCAGTCTTTCACCTTCCGCCTCGAGGACCTTCGCCTGCCTCAGACCCTCCGCCTGGAGGATCCTCGACCTCTTCTCTCCCTCGGCGTTCAGGATCGCGGCTTTCTTCTGACCGTCCGCCTTCAGTATCGCGGCCCTTCTCAGCCTCTCGGCGGATGTCTGCTCCTCCATCGCCTCCTTGACCCTAGAGGCCGGGTCCACTTCCCTGATCTCTACCGCTTCGACCTTCACTCCCCACTTGTCCGTCGCCTCGTCCAGTACGTCTCTGAGGTGCAGATTGATCTTCTCCCTGTTCGACAGTATCTCGTCCAGTTCCATATCACCGATGATCGACCTGAGCGTCGTCTGGGCCAAATAGATGGTCGCGGTCCGGTAGTTCGTGACCTGGAAGAAGGCCTTCACCGGGTCGATGACTTTAGTGTAGATGATCGCGTCGACGTTCGTCGGCGAGTTGTCCTTTGTTATCACTTCCTGCCTCGGAACGTCCAGGACCTGGGTACGCAGATCGATCTTGACGACCTCGTTGATCAGCGGCGTCACGTAGTTGAAACCCTGGTTCAGGATCCTGACGTAGCGACCGAGCCTCATGTATATTCCCTGCTCGTAGGGCCTCACGATCTTGATCCCGGTCATGAGTATGCCGATTGCTGCAACAATAGCCAGTATCAATAACGATATTATCACAATGCTGACGATATCCATCTCGACCCCCCTCTCATATCTTCATATCGATCTGCTTTCTGTATTGTCCCTACTTCACTTGTTTTCCGATCTCGGCTCTCTCTTCGACGAACACGTGAACGCCCTCACTGCTCTTCACGACGACATTCGTTCCCACTGGAATCACCTTCATAGAGGTGGCGCTCCAAGTGTCGTGATCGATTCGAACTTTGCCCCTCAAGTCGTTCGGCTTGACCTCTGTTGTGACAACTCCTTCCATTCCCACCAGAGAGGATGCGACCGTTGTCTCCGGAGGGACCGGAGGTGCGAGCTTCTGATACAGTTTGATCGTGATGATCGTTGTAGGAACCAGGAGTACGACTGCCGCCAGTGGTGCCCACCAGCTTAGCAACCAATCAGGGAATACGAGTCCAATCGCACCGAGCACCAAGAGAACTGTTGCAGGTACCAGGATGAAAGATCCAGGAGTTGCCGCTTCCGCCAGGAGCATGATGACGCCTATTATGACGAACACCAAGGCCAATATCGTGCCGATAGACATGTCCATCCCTACCTATGTTTCTCTGCATATTTGGGTTTATTCGCTTCGCGATGTCGCTAGTGCAGCATGCAGGACCGGACTCATTCGAGTCGTTCATCTGTATGCAGGAGCCAGTCCCGATGCTGTCTTGACGAATGGGAAGTAGACCACTTTCGCGTCCTTGACTGTAAGTGAATAATCAAGATTCTGAAGTACCCCCGGTTCCTCGGCCTCCATGGTGACCACGACAAAATCAGCCATCTCGATGGCTTCGCTTTTGGTTGTCACAGACGGAAGGCGCTCCACACCCTCGAAGTCTAGTCTTGTAGTATACTTGGGAAGGGCTAGGGTCATGTCCACCGCCAGTTTCTTGAACGAATATACATCCAGCTCGGCAGCAGGTACATATATGAAAATATCTCCTCCCTCGCTGTCTCCCTTGATCCATTGGCCAAGACGGAAAACCGCCCCGCCCTCCACCTTCTTTCCGCGGATGGAAAAAGAAGCAAAGACCCTCCAGAAAGGCATATAGACCTTGTCGCCCTGTGAACCCCGATCGAAATCGACGATCTCATAGTCGAGGCGATCAATGCCGTTCTCGCGGATGTGCATCACCCCACATTTGTCACATAGGAAAAGGCGATCCACCTTCTTCTGCTGGATCGGGTTCCCGCAGCTCGGACACTTGACCTGAACTATTCTCATCGATATACCCCCTGGATCTGCTTGGATATCTCCTTGAATTCCTTCATCAGGTCCCCTGTCGACGCCGCCTTTTCCCTGAAATCGCCCTCCACTATCTCAGATCCATGCCTGAAGAATCTGTAGGTCAGGTAAAGGATCACCGCACCGCCGATGATGCCACCGGCCGCTATCCTTGGGTCCATCTGAGAAAGGAGAATACCAGCCGCGGCTATCAGGCCGCCGGCAGAAGTCCCTGCAGTGACTGCCAGGCTCTGAAACAATGGGTCGCCAGGTGCCCTTCCCGACAACACTTTACCAGTTACGCCATCGACCGTATCCATATACATTCTGTTCTGGTACGAATACCTGATTACCCAGACTGGATAGTAGACAATCGACAACCTCTTTGGGAATGTGTGAAGTTTCTCGAACGTCACATGAGATATCGTTGAGCTCGATCTCGCCCTCTCCCCGGCGTCCTTCTTGGCTAGTTCCACAGCATCATCCTTACTGGTGGTCGACTCGAATGTCGGGATCATCTCGAAATCCTCGAAGCTCGTCTCCCCCGCCGGATTATTTATCCTCTTTATGCCCAGATCCCCCGGGTCGCATGCGATCTGTGAAAAACCGTAATCCTGGAGGACCATCGATTCCTTCGGCACGCGCTCTGTATGGACATGTCCCTTGCCATCCGAGTACGTTTTCTCCTCGTACCCGAATATCCATCCGGCCGTGCGTGTCGTTACGCTCCAGAAAGGAAGGTATATAGGATAACATTCGAGGATCTTACCCGATCTCTTCAGATCTCGAGCTTTCAGTCCGTGCGTCCACCAAGCCTGGGTGGCAGAAACGACAGAGTCCCTGGTCATCTTGTTCTTGAACGCTATCGTGTAGACCCCGCTGTCGCCTTCCACGAAGAGGGTCGAGCCGCAGTACTTGCATATGACGACATTCTCCCCTTCGCGCAGGTCGATCGCCCCGCCGCAGGCTGGACAATTCATACCGACCGATATATCCATTTTCACATCCTCCTCGCGACAAAGAGGGAGCTAATGAAGACACCTATCACCGTAACGCCCATCGCCATCAATGCTATCGGTATGTCGAACGTCGCCAGCAACCCTTCAGCCAGGAACGCCAGGAATCCCACCACTGCCACGGCAACGTAAGCGCCGGACCCTCGGGCAGGGAACTCGGATGAGAACACCTCGCCAGAAGATGCGTCGATCACGATCTCATACCTTTTCCCGTCGAAGACATAGTATAGTTCCCATATCGGGAAATACACGAGCGCTTGCTCCTTTGACTTACCTGGTAATGAGCTCAGATAGGACCGCATTTCGATGTCCGGCGCTATCAGTTCCGCCCCGCCTAGGTCAATTTTTCCGTCAAATATCCTCAGGTCACCGGCCGGTATCTTTAGGTTGTGCAATCCAGGCAGAGTCGTCGATCCAGCAGGTTCGACATGCATCTCCTCTTTTCCATTGACGTCCCTCCTGAACATGTAGACTGGAAAGTACTTGCGCTTGCCGAGACCGATCTGAGCAAGCTTGTCCAGGTTCTTTGCTTTCGTCGAACCAGCCGCCCATCGTCGGAAAATGCCCACCGCATCGTTCTCGTTGACCGCGAATGGGATGATGTAATAGAAGTTGGCACCTGACCGATCTATGTAGATTTCAGAATCGCAGTGCGAGCACTTTGTGAACTTCGTACCGGCGTCGAACTCTACCCTAGCACCACATTTCGGACAGTTGATCGTCGCCACCTAGCATCCGCTCCTTGACCTAATGATTGCCACGTCGGGACCTTCACACTGGTTTGCCGCATTCAGGACAGAACTTGGTGCCTCCGGCTGTTTCCGCGCCGCAGTTGGGGCACTTCTTGCTCTCAGTGATCTGAGTACCGCAGTTCGGGCAGAACTTCGCGCCCTCCGCCACCGGTTCGCCGCACTTTAGACATGGTTTTGTGGCCACGACCAACTTCTTTCCGCATTCGGAGCAGAACTTCCCCGTTGCAGGGTTCGGCGTCCCGCACTTCGGGCACAGGATCATGGGCACCGCACCGGCAGCCGGGCCCGCTCCTCCTGGAACGGGTTGACCCTGCCTCATGGAGTCTAGCATTGTCCACCCCATGCCAATTCCCGCGCCGACACCGACGCCCGCCCCCGCTGCCCCACCAGATGGGTTCTGTGCCGCCTCCCTCATCGCCTGCCCAGACTGGTATTGCACATAATTCGCTCCCAAGACTTGCATCGAGGATCTTGTGTCGACGGCCTTCTGAACTTCCTCGGGCAGAGATATGTAGAGGCCGGAGATCTTGTCGATCGCGATGCCATAGAGGTCCAGGTGATCGCCGGTTTTGGCCAGGACGACCTGTTCGATGTTCGTCAAGTTGGCTGCAATGTCCGCCACGCCCATGCCATCCTTCTTCATGTCACCGATGGAGTCATAGATCAGGATGATCATCTGCTCCTTGACCCTCTCCTCCACCTCGGCGCTCGTTGCGTAGTTCAGAGTTCCGACGAACTGGTTGACGAAGTTGGCCGGGGAAGATACCTTGTACCTGAACTCCCCGAAAATCCTAAGGTTGACCATTCCGAACTCCTTGTCCCTGAACTGATACGGCTGCTTGCTGCCAAACTTCCCATCGATCGCACGTTTCTGTAGATAGATTATCTCGGCTTGCTGCTGAACCCCAGAAAGAAACTTCACTAAACTCCCGACTATGGGAGCGTTGATGGAGGTGAGCGCATATCTGTCCGGGCGATCGATATAGGCCAGGACCTTGCCGTCTCTATAGAAGACAGCGATCTCGTCCTCCCTGACCACGACGTTGTCGTTGAACTTTATGTTCCTCGGGACGCGGAACATTATGTTCCCGCGCTTGTCCGCGTCCTCCCACTTGAAAGTCTCAGCACCGATTATGCTCATTCATCACACCTCCGTTCCCTCTATGACCCGCAATCGCCTATTGAACTGATCCTCGAAATCCGTGATCCTCCTCTTGATGTCCGCGAGTCCCTTACCGCCAGCGGTCATATCTCCGGCCGCGATCGCCCCTTTCAATTCCTCGATGTCTGAAGCTATTGCAGTGATGTGATCGATCATGCTAGCGTCATATTCGTAAAGCCTGTTGAGCTCATCCTCTTGGATGTTGATGTCCGCGACGAGACCAGAATATCCAGTCTCAGCATGGGCGACGAGACCCTCGACTTTCTTGAATTGGCTTATCAGTCCGCCCGTGATCTCCAGTTCCTTCGCGCCATAGTCTTGCGCAAGGAGTTTCCTGCAATCCTCGAGTCCTCTCCGCTGTCTTCCTAGACTCTGAGATAGTTGCGAGCGGAGCATTCTGTCCGCATCCCTGAGATCCTCCCTTCGTCTGTATCCTCTAAAGCCAGGTACGAAGTTCTGGATCTTCTTGAGGATTCCTCTTTCTTCCTCAACCCTAGTCCTGATGTCTGCCATTTGGCGAATCTCCTCACTTTTTGCGTAAATAAGTGCCTCTAGGTTTAAATATATCGTTAGATTGCCAGCCCGTTCGGATATGTGCATTGGAGAAAGGAACTTCCTGACAATTCTACAATTCCAGTTGAGGAGCTCATTCCTCAAGAATCTTCGGGTCCTCGTAGAGATTGAACAAGAAACCGAATGGATCGTGCATGTAGCACCGGGCGCCTTTCCCTTCCCAAACGACAACTCGACAGCCCCTTGAAACGAGCATGTCCCTTGCGGTATCCAGGTCGGACACTATGATCTCGAGAATAGGTCCCATTTGTGAACCGCTATCAATGAACAAACGATTGCATCCGGCCTTCAGTTCCGCACCTTCGCCCCCATCGACGACCAACTCTAGACCGAGAACATCTCTGTAGAAGGCTAGGGCCGATTCCGATTCGGGTGTCTGAAGACAAACGCAGCGACTGAATTTGAATTGCATATCCCTTTCCAGCAATGCCTAGACGGGAGTCTTTAAATATCTTGTTCCATTTGGAAGAATCATGAGTCGTGTCGGCGCGATGGGTCAGTGGACATACTATGCGCTTTGGTTTTTCAAGACCAGGATGGGAGCAAGAGACCCACTTGTCAACACGATGATCATCAATTACGATTGCAACCTCAGGTGCAAGCACTGTAGCATTGCGGCACATGTGAATGATCTTCCGGGCCCCCATTCTATGCCAATTGATCTCGCGATCAACGAGATGAAGGAGCGCTATGGCCAAGGTGCACGAATACTCTTTTTCGAGGGCGGAGAGCCGACACTATGGAACGAGGATGGGAAGGCTCTGCGAGACCTTATCAGAATCGGCAAGGAGATTGGGTATTTCGTCATCGGATACACGACGAATGGGACGACGGAGATAATCGAGGACAGCGACGTTGTTTCTGTCAGTCTGGACGGTCCGGAGGAAGTCCACGACGAAATCCGAGGAAAGGGCGCTTATAGGAAGATGATGGACAATCTAGAGAAGACGAACCATCCGAACGTCTTCGCGAACATGGTTGTCACGAAGATGAACAAGGACAAGGTCAGGGAGACCGTCGAAGTCGCATCGCAGAACAAGAGAATCAAAGGGATCATGATTAACTTCCTGACACCACCTCCGCACGAGATCGCTCTCGACATCGAGGAGAAGAGTAGGGTAGTCGATCTCGCGAAGAAGCTGAAGAAGGAGGGTTACCCGATCCTTAATACTGACAAGGCTCTCAAGGACCTTCTGGATGAGGACTGGGAGCGGAAGTGCCCGGATTGGGTCTCCGCTTTCCTCCTGCCTGACGGTTCGAGGTATCTAGGATGTCCGCTCCGAAATACGAAATCCTGCAAGGAGTGCGGATTCAACGCCGTGAGGGAGTATAGGCTCATAGTCAAAGGGAACATCGAAACGATCATGCAGCTGTCAGGACGGTTTGCACTATCAACGAAAAGATGATCATAAGCTGATGGGCGAACACGAACTTGAAGACTTCCGGGATCGGTCTTACAAACCAGAACCTATCGTTCTTGTTATTCAAGTATCCGGCAATTTTGAAAGCGAAAGGCAGGCTTAGGAAAAGCAACAGGAACGTGATATCAAGGACCGAGAGAAGAAGAGAAAGGATGTAGATGACGATCAAGAATGCTGTGACGATCTTTGCTGCCTTCTCCAGACCGAACCTGACACAGATGTCCTTCTCCCCAGTCTTCAAGTGGGTCTCATGACCCGACATCTCATCAACTATTCTCATCATGGTGACTGAAAGACCGACAATTATGGCGATGAGTGTCATCTGGGTATTGAACTCCTGGATGATGACGAAGTAAGAGAAAAAAGACATCATGAAGAATGAAACGAAAACGTCTAGCTCTCCAAACCCCCTGCCGCCCAGGTTCAGAGGCGGGGCGGTATAGAAGAAGCTGACGAAGAATGCGACCAACCCTAAGATAACGACGATCAAGCCAGCATAGAGAATAATCGGCACCGAAAGCAAGAGGGCGACGACTGCGAGCGCAGCCATGACGACCTTCCCCTGATTTCTTGTGATGTACCCGAGATCGAACGCATTGCCTGACCAGTAGATTCTTCCCCCGAGTATCTCTCTCGTGCCCTTCTCCCACTCTTTATCATCTGACGTGAACCTCGTCTTGTCGGCGCCGCTAACATGATCGAAATAGTCGTTCGAGAAGTTTACAAATAACGCGAGGACGAAGACCTCCATGGCAACCAAGGCGGCCATCAAGTACTCGTCCTTCAAAGTCAACGCGAAGGCGAGACCGGTAAGTGAAGCCAGAACGAACGTTAGGGTATAAGTTATCCTGAAGATATTCTTGAGCCTCTCCCAGGTTCCGACGCTTTCAGACATGAATCGTAGCCCCGTATCAGATTGGGGTTGACGGTGAACGTACCCTTAGCCTCAATCATTACATAATGATGACTGAGAAGCACTCAGTTTTCCATGAGAGTGCAAACCACCCTCTGTGAAGCGATCTCATATGCCAAGACCACTCAGAATCTCATCTAGATAAAAGAAGAAAATAGTTTAGGTTTGACCTTCGCCGATGACCTGGCTTACTTTGTCTTGGCTTCTAGGGCCTTCAGCTTCGCCAGCGACCTTGCGATCAGCAACCCTGCGATGACCGCTATCACGGTGACGATGATCGCGTATACGAACAGACCCATCAGAGCGTCACCAGCAGAGAAGTACTGAGCGATCAGCTGCTTAATTGCCTCGTTCCAGGCCAAGGCAGCGATCAGGCCAAAGGCAGCCATCATCAAAGCAGCAATGGTTTCCATTATCTGCATTTTCAAACTCGGCATTGCATACCTCCTCCCCGATTACCCATGGGTGAATATCATATGTGAACGGGCAAGCATCAAACTATCCTAGACTTGATGAATCGAACCTGCGGACCCATGCTCTAGAATTGGGTCGACGCCGGGATTCACTGAACCTTTCTGAATATCAATATGTACTCATGATCGTTCTTCGGATAGTATGAAGTGGGAAATCCAAAAACCAGCCTTCCTCCAGTACTGTAGTTCAAGATATATATGTTGACGTTAATCAAATCCAAACCCACCCCTCTGGCTATTCGAATATAGTCGGCATGAATTGGACACTTTGCATTCTTCTTGAATAGATCCTGGGTGTTGACGACTGCATACCCTCCAGGTTTCAGCACTGAGAGCATCCCTGCGAACGCCGTCTCCATTCCGGAGAGAAAAACGTCATAGTCGTGGACGTTCCCTAATTGATCAGGATCGTCATGGTTGTAGTCCACGACATCGAAATAGGGGGGAGACGTGACGACGAGATCGACGGAACCCTTGGGTATCTCCTTCATCAGATCTCTGCAGTCTCCATTCAATACCATGTGAGTCGTGCTGTCTTCTCGGTCTCCATCTTCGACGCATGTCAATCTCTTCAATGTGAGATCTGTCGAGTGAGGGTTTACGTCGACCCCAATGCTGTTCCTTTCAAGCTTCATTGCGACGACATTCGTAGTTCCAGATCCGCAAAAAGGGTCGAGGATCGTCTCGCCTTTGTGTGAGAACAGGCGAATGTACTTTTCGGGTAGCTCAGGGACGAATCTTGCGGGATGCGAGTCCTTCCAGACTTGTCTCCTCCGAACGTTAAGGACAGTTGATCCAAGCTCATATGTCTCCTTGCGACTCAAGCAGTTCATGCGGCCTTCCTTGCACGTGCAGGTTCTTTTGGCCGGAAGCCACGCGAATTCCATCTCTCTGATTACTGGCATCTGATACCTTCGCATCTAACGCGAAACGGAGTCAAAACCCTTTCTAGTGCACTTGCGGTGACGTTCTACGTTTCTCCTACATATTGCTGCAATACAATACGTAGGCACAGGACCGATAGCTAACGGAATGCGTAGTCAAAATGATGAAAATCACAAATTGGTCCACGATTTCAACGCATTATTTTCAAAAGATACAAATAGGCTTATTCTTATGCCCCTCGCTATGTGTTGCCATGGCAAGGCAACCTTTGTCAAGGTAGGTTGAGCCGATGCAGATAACCGAAAACGCAAGAACGACTACGGGCACGCGGACGCGTGTCTCTGACGTCAGCCCGCTGAGCGGGATGTGTCCACTGTGTATAGAAGAGTGCCCAATGCTGTGCGAAGTAGGGAAATCAGCATTCCGCGGCCGAGAAGTACTATATCCAAGCCCAGAGTACTACGGTGTCAGCACCGCCGCCTCGAACAAGGACTTTTTCCTCGATTGGTCACATTTCCAAATCCTTTCCGATCTTCTCGGAGCGTGGGGGATCGAACCAAATCCTGATAAGGCCTTCTTTGAGAATGTGGACATAGGCACGTCTGTCGCCACACGATCGAAGAGACCGATCAAGCTCAAAGTGCCTTTGATATTGGCTGGTCTGGGCTCTACGGCTGTGGCGAAGCGTAACTGGGACGGCCTTGCCAAAGGATCAGCGCTTTCTGGCACTATCCAGGTGATAGGTGAGAACGTATGCGGAATGGATCCTGAGGCGAGCTATTCGAACGGCAAAGTAAAGGCATCGCCCGATCTCGAATGGAGAATAGAGACATACCGGGAATTTTGGGACGGGAAGCATGGCAACATTGCCGTGCAGACAAATGTCGAGGACCAGAGAGCGGCGGTCGACGATTACGCCATGTCAAAGCTAGAGGTCGATATCATCGAGCGCAAGTGGGGCCAGGGAGCGAAATCGATAGGTGGAGAGGTCAGACTTGACTCAATTGAACGGGCCATGGAGTTGAAGAGGCGGGGGTATATGGTGCTTCCAGATCCTGAGGATAAGATCGTCCAGGAGGAGTTCAAATCTGGTTCGTTCAAGACCTTCGAGAGGCACAGCCGTGTGGGATTCCCGAACGAGAAGTCATTCGTTGAGGATGTCGAGTCTTTGAGGGAGAAGGGAGCTAAGTATGTGTTCCTGAAGACTGGTGCCTACAGACCTGCAGTCGTGGCGTTCACGATGAGAGTGGCATCCGAAGCCAAGATCGACCTATTGACACTCGACGGTGCCGGAGGTGGTACAGGAATGAGCCCGGTTCCGATGATGAACGAATCGAGCACTCCGACGATACACCTCGAGGCGCAGGTTCTCAAGTGCCTCAAGATATTGAAGGAACAGGGGAGCTTCATCCCTGACATTGCAATGGCCGGTGGATTCGTGAACGAGACTCAGATGTTCAAGTCCATGGCTATGAGCAATCTAGGAGAGGGACCGACGATAAGGGCTATCGCGATGGCACGCGCTCCGCTCCTTGCCGTTATGAAATCGAGCTATTTCACTGAGCTTTCGAAAGTGAATAGGCTCCCGAAGGGTTTTGCGGATGAGTACGGCACTGACCCCACTAAGTTCTTCATCCAGGCCCATGAGCTTGGACGCATGCATCCAAACCATGAGATCGGCGGTGACATTCCGTGGGGTGCGATCGGACTATATACATACTTTGTCGACCGCCTCGGTGAAGGATTGAAACAGCTCATGGCAGGTTCAAGGAAATTCAAGCTGACATACCTGGATCGGAGCGATATAGTATCATTGAGCGAACATGCCCGTAAGGTCACCGGAATCGAGATGATGGAGGAATTAGCAGACCGTGTGATTCCGCCTATCCTGAAGGCAAAAGACCAAGGCCTTGTCGAGTAACCGACCATTTCGCCTACTCACTCCACCAGCAAGCCTGGAATCGGTAGGAGCAGGAGATGAGGAAAAAGCGGATCTCTCCAAAGCTAAGAAGCGTGACATTCGATTGAGCACGTATATTGGAACGGTCGCCGTCTCCCGCCTTTTTTCTCAGTGTGGGACGGTCAAATCCGTTCAACAAAGATCCACATGCACTGGTGTCGAAAGACTTGTCTTGAACCAAGGGCTATCCGATACCTCACCCAACGAATCGACCTCTCCGAAAGGATTAATATGAAAAATCGCATTAACAGCAAACACCGTGTCAGTGCGCGGATTTGTGCATGGGAAGCATTGCATGTCGCGTGATAGGAGGGAGAACAGCGAGACTTGGAGAGGTATTCTTCCCTCTAAAGAATCCGTCGGCGAGCTGTTTTCTACTGTGTCGTTCTTGAGGCAAATAGAATGAACTCAGTCCATTGCATCCCGGAGTGATTTTGTGGATCTGTTCGAAGCTATCAAGGTCAGAAAGAGCGTGAGGAGATTCAAGCGAGATTCAGTCCCTGAAGAGGTGCTGAAGAGGATTTTGAACGCGGCAAGAATGGCTCCGACCGCTGAGAACTACCAGCCCTGGAAGATCGTGGTCGTGACCGATGAGGATACGAAACGGAAACTCGTACCGGCGTGCAACAACCAGCGATTCGTTGCAGAAGCACCAATTATTCTGGTAGCTTGTGGCTTGCCTGATGAAGCATATCCTATTATGGGCGGTTACATGAACAGTTATCCTGTCGATGTGGCGATCGTGCTCGATCATGTTATGCTTGCTGCGGCTGCCGAGGGACTTGGAACCTGCTGGATCGGCTCTTTCAAAGAGGAGAGGATTTCAGAGGCGATCGGTGCGCCTCCAGAAGCGAAGGTCGTTGCACTCACTCCGCTTGGATATCCAGCCGAGGAAGCAGAGCGGACCGATAGGAAGAACCTCACCGAGCTCGTCTCCTACAATAGATATTGAGTTCGAAGCCGCGCGGAGGATGCCAGTGAAGGCGAATGATATCGTTCCATGCGATAGAAGGCTTCCGATGATGTTTTATCCATGGAGTTCTAATGTGATTTGCCAATGGCTCGGTCCTCAACTGCGATACAGGCAGAATCCCCGTCGTATCGCCCGATCTGCCGGGGATCGAACCCTAACATATGCGGGGAAGGAATTGACTCAAATAAGTCTATGAAGTATGGCTAGGGAGTTGCAACATGTCTGAGACGGTCGGAAAAACTAGTGACAATATCAAGATTGACAGGACCCTCGATGCAGTTGGACTGTATTGTCCGGTTCCAATACTAAAGACGAGAGAGGAGATTGAGGAGCTGTCGAAGGGGCAAGTGTTGGAAGTACTGGCTGATGATCCCGCCGCAGAGGAGGATATCGAAAGATGGGCCAAGAGGACCGGGAATGAAGTTCTTAGAGTGGAGAAGAAGGACGCGAAGCTTCGAATATTGGTGAGAAAGGGTTAGGAGGGTTTGAATTGGCTGAGAAGAAGAAGATACTATACATCCAGACATCGGGAACAGATCATCCGGAGCGACTATATGCACCATTCATACTTGGAACGACCGCGGCCGCGATGGACATCGACGCGACAGTGTACTTCGTGATAAAAGGAGTGACTGGCGTAAAGAATGGTGAGGCGGAGAAGATCAAGATTGGAGCTTTTCCCTCCCTCAAAGATGTGATGGACCAAGCAAACAAGGCGGGCGTGAAGATGCTCGTGTGCGAGCAGAGCACCCAACTTCTAGGGATGTCTAGAGGGGACTTCGTGAGTTATGCGAAGGTCGTGGGAGCTGCCACTCTGAACGATCTGGCGCTAGAGGCGGACGCGATACTCTCATTCTAGTAGGGATCGAATTGAAGATGGTCTACATGGACTACGCCAGCGCCTCCCCTGTGGATTCCAGGGTCTCACAGGCGATGCTTCCTTACTTCACTGAGAGTATTGGAAACCCTTCCAGCATACATCAGATCGGTGCGGAGGCAAGGGAAGCCGTGGAAGTTGCCAGGAGACAAGTCGCTGGACTCATAAACGCCGAGAAGCCTGGGGAAGTCATTTTCACTTCCGGGGCGACGGAATCCATAAACACGGCGCTGAAGGGTGTTCTGAATAGGAACTCCGACAGAGGCAAACACATGGTGACCACGACGATCGAGCACATGTCAGTTCTCAATACGGCAAAGTATATGACGATCCGTGGGTTCGATGTGACTTTCGTGCCAGTCGACTCATATGGATATGTCGAACCTCAGAGAATCTCAGACGCTATGGTGAAGGAGACAACGCTGGTCTCGGTCACTTACGCCAACGGCGAGATCGGCACCGTTCAAGCAGTAAAGGAGATTGGGAGGATCGCAAAGGAGCATGGCGCCTATCTTCATGTCGATGGCGTCCCGGCGGTTGGGAAGATGGAGATCGATGTCAAAGGTGAGAACATCGACCTATTGTCGATGTCGTCGAACGACATCTATGGACCCAGAGGCGTCGGGGCGCTTTATGTGAAGAAGGGGGTCAAGATAGAACCGCTGGTCCACGGTGGCGGACAGGAGAGAGGATTGCGCTCAGGCTCGGAAAACGTCGGCGGCATAGTAGGCTTTGGGAAAGCGGCCGAGTTGGCCAAGGGAGAGATGACGGAGGAGAGCGCAAGACTGAGGTCCTTCCGGGACAGAATGATAAGCGAAATTGGATCAACAACCAAGGGTGCACAGCTGAACGGACATCCCGAGAAACGCTCTCCGAACAACGTGAATTTCAGGTTCAATTACATAGAAGGCGAAGCCTTGATACTTCGATTATTTGATCTAGGGATCGCTGCGGCGACGAGCTCAGCATGCAGTTCGAAGACTCTCGAGCCGTCGCATGTCTTGAGAGGAATGGGTGTTCCCCCTGAAGAGGCTCAGGGAACGCTTCTTCTGACAATAGGAAGATGGACAACTGAGAAGGATGTCGATTACGTGTTGGATATGGTGCCGGGTGTTGTTGACCTTCTGAGAAAGATGTCGCCACTGACCCCGGAATCGGAGGTTTGAATATGTATTCTGATAGATGTATGGACCACTTCAGGAACCCAAGGAACGTGGGGACGATAGAGAATCCTGATGGAGTTGGGCGTGTGGGTAACCCCGTATGCGGGGACATGATGGAGATCCAGATCAAAGTCAAGGATGATGTCTTGACCGACATCAAGTTCAGGACTTTCGGTTGTGGAGCGGCGATAGCTACTAGCAGTATGATCACCGAACTCGCGAAAGGGAAGACGATCAAGGAAGCGTTGAGGATTACCAGAGGGGACGTCGCGAACGCTCTGGAAGGACTTCCGCCGATCAAGATGCATTGCTCGAACCTTGCTGCCGACGCTTTGCACGCCGCCATCGAGGACTACTACAAACGCAAGGGAGTCAAGATCGAGCCACTCAAGAAGGAAAGCGTGGAAGAACACGAACATGCGGCCGGTATCTGAACGGCGTCCAAACAGACTGATCTCTGAGAAGAGCCCGTACCTGCTCCAACATGCCTACAATCCAGTAGATTGGTACCCGTGGGGGGAGGTGGCCTTCAGTAGGGCTCTTATCGAGGACAAACCTGTATTTCTTTCCATAGGTTACTCCACGTGTCATTGGTGTCACGTGATGGAGCGAGAGTCGTTTGAGGATCCCGAGATTGCAAGAATGATGAACGAGACGTTCGTCTGCATCAAGGTAGACAGGGAGGAGCGTCCAGACATCGACAGTGTATACATGGCAGCCTCCCAGATGATCTCTGGGACGGGAGGATGGCCACTCACCATCTTCATGATGCCGGACAAGAGGCCGTTCTTTGCGACCACGTATGTTCCGAAAGAGACCATGTACGATCGAATAGGAATGAGGGATCTGATCGCAAACATAGAGAGAATCTGGAAGTTCCACAGAGACCAGACCGAAGATATTGCGGAGAGGATGGTCTCAGCGCTCAAGGAGGCGACTTGCGAGTCCCAGGAAGGACACTTCTCCAAAGAAGTAATGGATTACGCGTTCGATAGACTCGTGGATTCCTACGACGACCGCTACGGAGGATTCGGTGAGGCCCCCAAGTTTCCCACGCCCTCGAAGTTATCCTTTCTGCTGCGATACTGGAATCTCACGGGGGATGCGCGGGCATTGAACATGGTGGAGATGACGCTCAGGATGATCAGAGCCGGGGGGATTTTCGACCACGTTGGATTTGGTTTTCACAGGTACTCTACAGATCAAGCCTGGATGATCCCACATTTCGAGAAGATGCTTTACGACCAAGCTCTCCTGGCAATAGCATACGCTGAAGCCTACCAAGCTACTGGCAAGGATGAATATGCAAGAACCTTGAATGAGATACTGACGTACGTCCTGAGGGACATGCATGGACTAGATGGAGGTTTCTTCTCGGCAGAGGACGCTGACAGTGAAGGCTCGGAGGGGAGGTTCTACCTTTGGAGCATGGACGAGATTAGAGCTACTCTCCCATCTGAAGAGGCAGAGGTTGTGCTTGCCGCTTTCGATTTGGGAGGAGGGGGAGTCCCGATTAAGAATGGAACACGCGAAGAGAAAAGTGTCCTTCATAGAGTGAAGGCTCTAGAAGATGTTGCATCCGAACTTGACCTCGATGTGGAGCGAGTACGGAGTCTGCTGGACGATGCGATGTCGAGCATGTTCAGAGTCAGAGAGGCACGAACACGACCGGACAAGGACGACAAGATACTCACAGATTGGAACGGCTTGTTTATCGCCGCCCTAGCTAAGGCGGCTCAGGTGCTGAGCGACCCAACCTATAGTGCTGCCGCCTCCAAGGCCGTGGATTTCCTTCTGTCGAGAATGACGAGTCCTGAGGGACGTCTCTACCACCGGTTCAGGGAAGGAGAAGCTGGTATCGATGCGTTCCTAAGCGACTACGCCTTCCTAATCTGGGGATTGATCGAATTATACGAGGCGACTTTTGATGCCAGGTATCTGGGAAATGCGATCGGTTTCACCAAGAACATGGTCGACATATTCTGGGACCCCAAAGGAGGATTCTTCAGTTCGACAGACGAGGTCCTGGTCAGAAGAAAGGACCTCTACGACGGTGCGATGCCTTCCGGGAATTCAATCGCGCTCCTCTGCTTGCTCAAATTGTCGCACATCACCGGGGACGCCGAACTTGGGAGAATGGCGTCTGAAACGATTCATACTCAATCGTCGTTGGTGTCGACCGTCCCCGAGGCGTTCACGCAGTTCTTGATCGCTTTCGACTATTGGCTTGATACTCCAATGGAGATCGTGGTGCTGGAGGGTTCAAACAAGTCGGTCTTCGAAGAGATGATTAGGGGCGTGAGGCAACGTTTCATGCCTAACAAGGCAATGATTGTGAAGCGCCTCGAAGGGGCAGATCATGGGATAGAGGAGATATCCAACCTGGTGGAGGGAAAGCAGTTGATCGGCGCTCGAACGACCGCGTATGTGTGTGTTGACAGATCATGCAAACAGCCGACGGCCGATCCCCTGGAATTCATCAGGATTATCGAATCACAGAACGAAATTGCAGAAATGAAAGAAGGGAAGGTCGATTTGTAGGAGCTTGGGGCGACGATATCTATATGAAAGCCTTGCTCCCATCTAACCGGTATAGGCATAGTACTAAACATCGGCTGACAACTATTTTCAATAGGGGGTAATGAAACGAAGAGATGGCGATTAATCGTTGCTGTACTTCTCCTTGCCCTGTCGGGCCTCACATACCTGATCCACTACTTGATTTTTGGAGACGTTTACCATATAGCTATTTATTTCGTGGGGGACGTGGCGTTCTTGTTCATCAGCGTGCTTCTGGTCACGTTGGTCATTGAACAGTTACTCACAGTGAGAGAAAAACAGTCGCTGTTGAACAAGCTGAACATGGTCATCGGGGCATTCTTCAGCGAAGTGGGCACAGACCTGATAGAACATCTGTCAAGACTCGATCCTGACGTGGAGAAGGTGAGGAAAGACCTCATTGTCAAGAGCGACTGGCTCGACAAAGAGTTCCTTGAGGTCTCCGCGAGAATGAAGCAGCATGGATACAATATCGTCGCCCAGCGTAGCGATTTGAAGATACTACGCGATTACCTGATGCATAGGAGGGATTTCCTCCTGCGACTGCTCGAGAACCAGAATCTGCTTGAGCACGAGTCCTTCACGGAGCTGCTTTGGGCGGTGTTCCATCTCACGGAAGAGCTCGCTGCCAGGAAGGACTTGTCGGAGATCCCGCAGACCGATCTCGATCATCTAACGAACGACTCGAAGAGGGCGTACTCACTGGCTACAAGGGAGTGGCTGAACTATCTCAATCACTTGAAGGACAATTACCCCTACCTATTCTCCTTGGCGGTGAGGACGAACCCGTTCAATCCCGAAGCCGTGCCCGAGATCAGATCATGATAGAGCCTGGTGCCATTCGATCAAGCGTCATGCTGCCCGATCATTCATAGCCTATCAGCGCCGCTGTCTCCAGAACGTGACGTTTCGCCAATCCCTTTGGTGGCCGTGTCGGAACCGTCGTCGACATACGCGACATGGAATCTACGCTGGAACCGTCTGAAAGCGAAAAGCACGGGTTTTCCAAGGGCTAGGGCGAAGACGACATTTCCAATGGAATGAACAATGCCAAAAGGAAGCCCTAGGGAGAAAATCGCGAGGAACTTCGCTGGATCAAGACCATACAGCCATATCCAGCTGGAAAAGTCCAATAGCGTATTGTACATCATGCCGAAGACTGCGCCCAACAAAGCGAGACCAACTGGCCCGATATGCGACATCCTTCTACCGATCAACCCGGAAATAACGCCTACTAGTCCCCATCCCGCCATCTGCCAGACAGTCCAAGGCCCCTGACCGAGAAACATGTTCGATACTGCCGCCGTCATGCTCCCAACCATCATTCCTGCCAGCGGACCGAAAACAACACCGGTCGCTATTATCAGGAAAGTGCAGGGCTGGATATTCGGAAGGGAGGCAAATGGAATTCTAGCCGCGGCAGTGATCGCGGCGAGTATGCCGATCAGAGCGACCTCCTTCGAGCTGATCGCCGATTCTTCGAACCTTGCGAATAGAAGTATTACGAGGAAGAGAACGAAGAAGAAGGTAAGGAATGCGGCGTAGGAGGCAAGACTCCCTCTCGCATATATGGACATCAGAACGAATATCGAAAGGGTCAGTATCGCCCCTACGAGCGGAACGATTGTCTTCTTTGTAAGAGCCATATCAGACATCTCCGGTCACAGCGTTTTCCGATGCTAGGAAGATTATCTGGTCAATCGACGTCCCATGAAGCTTCCCATCTTTCAGACGCAGGACGCGCGTGGCGTTCTCGGCAATGAACCGATAATCGTGAGTTATCAACAGAATCGTCATGCCCTGCCTTCTGAGATCTTCCAGGACGGCCCCCAGCTTCTTCTTGCTCCAATAGTCGAGACCTCTCGTCGGCTCATCAAGTACCAGAATTTGTGGTCTTCCAACCAGGATGGTCGCAAGTGCGGTGCGCTCTCTTTGACCGCAGCTCAGGTCTCTCGGAAAAGCTTTCCTGAGTCCACTAAGGTCAAGCACGGAGAGTGTCCATTCGATCCGCTCATTCCATTCATTCACATCGATACCAAGATTCGACAGAGTGAACTCAAGCTCTTTCTCAAGGGTCTCTTCGAACAGATAGTCGTTCGGATTCTGACCCATGTATCCGATTTCCTTCGCGATGCTCGCCGTGGTGACCGAGGACACCTCCGTTCCGAGCAGCGTGACGCTCCCATCCTGAGGTCTCAGCAAACCGTTCAACTGCTTGATGAGCGTCGACTTACCACTTCCGTTCGCGCCAGTGATCGCTACCAGCTCGCCCTTCTTTAGAACGAGGTCAACACCTCTAAGCAGAGGGGTGTGATCATAAGAGAAGTGAATATTCTTTGCTTGGAGAAGGGTTTCTCCATCAAGAGCTGTGCCGCTGACTGCCCTGAGAAGCTCCCCAAAAAGGCCGTGTTTCCTCAAAACGTGAACGACCTCACCCTTCGGTCCATCCGCTACCACACGACCATCGTCCATCACGATCACGCGATCAGCATAACGGAGGCATCGCTCCAATCTATGCTCGACCAGGATAATCCCGACCCCAAACTCCTTGTTGAGCTTGGTGAGGAACTCGAGGAAGAGCGCGGCGTTCTCGGCGTCGAGCTGAGAGGTCGGCTCATCCAGGATTATGTATTTTGGTTTCATCGCGAGCACGGAGCCGAGCGCAACCTTCTGCTTTTCACCTCCAGAGAGCTCGGGAATGAACCGATGGAAGAACCTTCTTAGATCGAAATATTCAGCGTACTGGACCACTCGTTCCTTCATCTCTCGCACGGGGACTCCGAGATTCTCCATACCGAAAACCATCTCATTCTCGACGTTCGTCATGACAAGCTGGTTTTCCGGGTCCTGGAAAACCATTCCTATCACGTCCGCGAACTTCGAAGGAGCGGTCTGTCTGGTGTCCCGTCCATCTACGAGGACCCTTCCCGAGAACTGTCCACCGTAGAAGTTTGGTATTAATCCATTCAGAGCCCGGCAAAGTGTCGATTTGCCACATCCAGATTTTCCGACGATTAGAACGAACTCCCCCTCCTTTATCTCGGTCGAGAGGTCCTCGATGACAGGTCGATCGGCCCCTGAGTAGGTGAACGTCAATCGCTCAACGGATATCACTTTCCACCTCCCGCCAATATCGGAGAGAGCAGGATGACGTACGCTGCCAGAACAAGGAAGTCATCGACGACGTAGTGGAAGCCCGCACCGTTCAGATAGTCAGCATTCCCGTATCCTAGCACGAAGAGTGATATCCCGAAGATGATTGACAGAACGAACGATGTGATCATCATCTTCTGCCTGCGGTTCAGTCTCGACTCGGAGTAGTTGGTCCTTTTCCCCGCGCCAAAGCCTCGGGTCTCCATCGCTTCCGCGATTGCGATCGACCGGTCCAAGGAGTTGAATAGCAACGGCATCACCACATTCGCCCTCGCCTTCACCTTCTTTAAGAATCCGCCTCGGTCAAACTCAACCCCTCTCGCCCGCATCGAGTCCATGATATTCCTTGAATCATTGGCTATTGTAGGATACATCCTCGTGGAAAGCGACAGTGCGGTCGTGGTCTTGTACCCGACTTTCGACATTGTCCTAAGGGCCTCATCTGGGTGGATAGCGAAAGTGAGTATGGCGAACGCGGAGACCGCCAAGAAGAGTCGGAGACACATGCTGATCGAGAAGAGTATGGACTCGCTCGTAATCGCAATCGGTCCGAACATGAAAAGAACATCCCTTCCGCTCGAGAGCAGAACGTTGAATATTACGACGAAGATCGCGACATAGAGAGCGTACCTAAGCAAGCTCCATGTCGACTTAAGCGTGTGTGCTGAGATCGATATCACCAAAACGAGCACAAAGAGCACAGAGAGGTACAAGATGTCGGAGAGCAGAATTGAGAAAATGAAAACGGCAAGGACGAAGACTATCTTCGACCTTGCATCGAGGAGATGGATTCTGGAAGCAGTGTCTTTGTATGGGAAGAACATGCGCACCTACCATGGCATGTCTGCGAACATCCAGGTAACGACGTCCTGATCGTTGAGTGCATAGAGGTTGCACGCCTGGTTTGCGTACTGCCTGTTCACGTCGTATTGCCATCCTCGCCCGGGTACCTCATTGTGTACCTGATCGATCGCCTCGACAAAGGTCCCCATTCCGACATAGTTCTTCGCCACAACCTCAAATCCTCCAATCACCGAACAGGCCTCGA
>Ga0315288_10001771_pt1 | contig 27997 bp, 22 predicted proteins | sample YL17G11_20_MG_FD_203454 | JGI IMG/M metagenome (GOLD analysis project Ga0315288, IMG submission 203454) | Sediment microbial communities from Yellowstone Lake, YNP, Wyoming, USA - YL17G11_20 | ecosystem: Environmental > Aquatic > Freshwater > Lake > Sediment | place: USA: Wyoming | collected... | reverse complement strand
GTCTGTTCTTCAACAAACACCATTTGCCACTCACAGCCGTCGGCCCTTTATCCTTCGCCACTCTTCTGCCCCAAAAAATGGCCGGAGTATAGACTAGTACCACGTGACAAAAGTTCCATGGCATGTTGAGAACGCCCGGATCGCCTGAGAACGACGCTACAGGCGCTATGTGCCTAGCGCTCACATGCTCGGACTTCTGACGTTAGGTACTAGTAAAGTGTCGGCACCCCTGGATAGGTGGTGAAGAAACACGCGCACGCGGGATTCGTGGTGATCGGCCCGTCGCCATGGACGCCCGACCACGTGCCATCCTTGATGTGGGCGAGGAACGCGTCCGAGTTCACCCACGTGGCGTGACCGTCGAGGAACCCGATGTTCACGCCGCCGAGGTGGCGGGCGTATGGTCGCCGAAGATCCGGGTTAGCGATGAAGCTGCCGTCGTCCGGCGCGTAGTTGTAGAGCCCGCACGCGGCTGCGGTGGACGCGCAGAGCACCCAGTCGTGCCATTCCCAGGCGGAGACACCGCACTCGATCGCGCAGATATCGGGGTAGGCGAAGGTCCCCGGGTTGTTGTCATAGGTGATCGCGCCGCAGTCGCCGATCATAACATAGCCGGTCGTGTCCTGAACGGTGGCGAGCTTGCGATCCCAGTCCTCTGTCTCCTTCGTGCCGATGGTTTGGACGAATGACTTGAGCGCGGCGGCTGACATCTTCTGGTTAACGGCCAGTTTGCCCTGACGGACGCTGTCAGTGATTTCACCTCCCCAGCCAGCCGGCCAGGCGGTGAAGCATGGCCCGAACCGATCCTTGCCACTAGCGTCTCCCCACGCACCCTCGTTGGACCGGTACCACTGAAGCCAGCTCGGCTCACCAACGATGAAGTTTGCGCCCTGGATCAGCTTGGCGCTGGGGCAGCGCCAGACGTCGCGGTTCTTGGTATATTCGTCGAGCAAGACGGGCCAGCGCAGGTAGGGGTTGGCGAGCTGGCCTGCTGTGTCGCAGGTCGTATGGTCCCCGCCTCCCGGAATAGTCGCGAAGTAGTCTATAGCCTCCTGGTTGTGCTCGCCGGGCGGCAACGTATCGTTGTTGTCCCCGAGGTACATCTGGATAGCGAGGTTGATGTTCTTCACGTTCGAAAGGCAAACCGCCTTGCGGGCCGATTCACGCGCCCGCGCGAACACCGGGAACACCATCGCAGCGAGTATTCCGATGATCGCAATAACGACGAGCAACTCAATCAGCGTAAATCCTCGTCTACGATTGAACGTCCTGGGGCGAGTCATCACCTCAGTCCCTCCTAGACTTCTTTGGTCAGCATGCGTCTCTCGCAGGTACGGTCGCCCCCCTGATCTGTCATCCGAAGCGCCTCATCACCTCCTTACGCCGTCCGACCTCCGACCAGCTCCCTAGTTTCGGGAGCCAGCGGCGAGCTGTGACAGCGGTCTACACCACATCCATGATACCCACGAGCTGCTGTGATGTCAGTGGAGAGGTCATCCGACTTTGTTGTAGAATCTCGTCGAACACGAAGGAGCGGGAGAGGCAGCGCCACCACCGGCCGAAGTGTCCCGCGAGCAGTCGAGGGCCGAGCGCGGCCTTCGGGCTTCCCCCCCGCAGAGGGCATTGCGCCATATCGAGCTTCCCTCCGTTCCCGGGGCTGACGGGGACCCTAGGGCCTCAGGCGCCATCTGCCTCTCACCTGTCCCTGTAGGGCCAGAGGTCCCCAGACCGCTGATGCCGGTGGACATTTTCCTCCGGTCTGTTGTATGATTTCGGCCACTGCGCCGCGCGCGGCCAAGCGGAGGCTATCGCCCCGATGAGGATCCCGGAGCACTTCGACGACTTCCTGTTGCACGAAGGACGACCTCTGCGCGCCGCCGTTGCGTGTCACTCCGGCCCGGTGGAGCCGTACCTGCATCTCCACGAGGGCATTGAGGTCTCCATCTTGCTCGAGGGTGCTCTTGACGTAGGCGTCGCGGACAGCAGCTTGGTGGCAGAACCGGGAGACATGTGGCTCTCAGCGATGTGGGAGCTCCACTGGCACGGCACGAACCCGCCGGTGAGCCGGACGGCAGAGGTGGTCTGGATGCTGTTCATGCCGGAGTTCATCGGGGACGAGACCCTCGATGGCCGGTCCTGGATGAGCTTGCTGGCATTGCCGGCAGGGCTCCGGGCCGGGTCCGCCTCGCCGGAGATGCGCGACCAGGTGCTCGACATCGGGCACGAGCTGGGCCGCGAGATCGAGGCGGCACAGCCCGCGTGGGAGACTATGGTCCGCGCCGACCTGCTGCGCCTCTTCGCGCTGGTGAGCCGCTATCGGCGGCCCGCCCCATCGGACGGCGCGGGCCGCACCATCGCCCCCTCTGCCCTTGCGCGTATCATGCCGGCACTGCGGATGGTCCAGTCCCAATCGGGTCGCAGGATCGCCGCGTCTGAGGCAGCCGCCGCCTGTGGGTTCAGCCGCACACGCTTCGACGTGCTCTTCCGGCAGGTGATCGGAATCAGCTTTGGGAGGTTCTGCCAGCGTGCCCGGCTGGGGTTCGTCGCCAGCGAACTCCGGCATACGGGAGCGACCGTGGAGCGGATCGCCGCGCGCGCCGGCTTCACCGATCGAAGCCACCTTCACCATGCGTTCACGAAGGCATACGGCTGCACCCCGGCGGAGTACCGCTACCTCGGTCGGGCGACTTCGGTTCAGGTGTAGCAGACAGGGGTCGAGTTGATGGCCGAGGTACGAGAGGTACTCGCCAACTACGAGATCGGTGAGATCCATGAGGTCCAGGTGGCCGGGGGAACGGCCGGCAAGTGCTGGCGGGTGATTACAGCCACCGGGTGCTACTTCCTCCGATGCCGAGGGACCCGGACCAGCTCGCGGGAAGCCATGGAGTTCGACCACGGCTTGCGGATGCATCTGCTCGCGCGAGGCGTGCCGACAGCCGAACCGATGGCGGCGCGGTCGGGTGAGACGTGGGTGCTCGCGGACGGGCGGGCGTTTGAGCTCTACCCTTTCGTGGAGGGGCGCGCGTTCGGGGGCAGCCGGGCTGAGCTTGTCGATACGGCGCAGGCCCTGGCGCGTTTCCATCAGGCCGCGGCCGGCTACTCCGCACGAGGGAGCTATGACCCCATTCCGACGCAGTTCGCGAACGCCGCTCCGGAGGTGGGCGGAAGCGAGCGGATGGATGATCCCGAGGTGATGCTCGCGGTCTTCGAGCACCTAGCGCGCCGCGACCCCGGATTGGGCTGTGCTGTGGAGCAGGCGAGGCGTCTGGCTCAGGCATACGACGAACCGGTCTACGGCGCGCTGCCGCGCTGGCTCATCCACGGCGACTACCACCCTGGCAACCTCCTGTATTCAGATTCCGGGAGGGTGGCCGGCATCTTCGACCTCGATTGGGCGTGTGAGCACACGCGGAGCCGCGATCTTGCGGACGGGGTCTACTACTTCGCCGGCCAACGCGCCGACCGGTTCGACGACTCGAGCATCGAGTCTATGACCGAGGCGGTAGAGCCAGACTTCGACATGGCCCTTCTGTTCGTGAGAACCTACCGCGAGCTTGCGCCGCTGGAGCCAGTGGAGGTACGGGCGATTCCGCTGGCGCTGCGCGCGCGATGGCTGGCCGAGCGGCTGGAGGGATCGGCGAAGGTGCCGCTGGAGAGAGGAACCTGGTTCATCACCCGCGAACTGGAGTGCCCCCTGAAATGGCTGGACGCGCGGGGAGAGGAGCTCGTTCGGTCTCTCCTCTGAGCTGACTGCGAGCAAAGGAGCCCCGCTCACGCAGCGCTGTTCCGAAGAGACTCCTGCACCAGGGTGACAACCGTAATGCAAGAGAATCTGCCGTGTGAGCCTCATGCTGTGCGCTGTAGAGTTTCCTGCATTATGGTTGCTCATAACCATAATGCAGGAAACTCTATAGGACGTTCCTAGCGCATTTCCCTCGACCCGCGTGCAGCGTGCGCCTCAGCCAGAATCCGTGAGAGAGCATGCGCTCCGATGCGGAGCTGCCTGACCCATGCCTCCAGGTTCCTCTTGGTAAACTGCGAAACAGGCGGAGCGAGGGCGAGCGCGCCGACTATCTGCCCGTTCTGGTCCAGCACCGGGACCGCGAGGCCGCCGACGCCCCGGAGGAGCTCCTCCCTGCTCACGGCATGCCCTAGCTCACGCACCGCCTTCAGTTCCCGAACCAGTGCCTCCGGCGACGTGACAGTATGCTCAGTGAGCGCCTCGAGCCCCGCCCCGATGTACGCGGCGACTTCCGGCTCCGCACAGGCGGCCAGGAGGCATTTCCTCGCGGCGGTCGTGTGGAGCGGGGGGAACATATCGGACTCGGCGTGGAAAGCCCATGGCTGCTCCGGTATCGCGCGAGCGGAGACGACGGCCCTTCTCTTTCCCGCGTCGGGCTGCACGAGGATGCAGGTCGCGCCCGAGAAGCGGGCAAGCCGCTCGAGCACGGTGGCGATGACCTTCTCGAGGGGAGCGGCCTCGCGCAGGACCGGGGCGAGGCGGAGCCAGAACAGCGGATCGACGAAGTAGCGGCCGCTTGCCACGTCCTTGCGCACCATCCCCTCGGCTGCCAGCGACTGCAGCAGACGGAAGGCCGTCGCCCTATCGATGCCGCGGCGACGGGCAAGCTCGGATACCGATTCGCCCTCCGGCGATTCCCAGAGCGTGGCCATGAGCCGGAAAGCTCTGGCGAATGACCGTGTGGGGGGTTCGCTGCTGCCGCCCGGGTCGGTGCGCCCGTCGTCGCCTTCCGGAAGCGGGGTGGGAGCGCCCGGTGCTGCCTCCCGCATGTAGCTGCGATACGATTCGTAGCTCAGCAGCCCGGCCAACCTGGCCGACGCCTCGCGCAGGAGAGGAAGCTGCTCCAACAGCTGCGCTTCATCGAAATCGACCTCCGCATGCACGAGCGACAGGCCACCAAGGGCGCGGCCGCCCTCAACGCGCAGCGGCACCGATATGCCGGGAGCCCTTATGATCACTTCCTCCCGGTTGAGGGCGTAGCCCTGCCGGCGCACCGCAGCCAGCTCCTGGCGCAACGCGCGAGGGGAGTGGAGCGTTCGTTCCGTCATCCGCTGGAGCCCTGGCGCCATGTACTGGCAAAGCTCCGCCTCAGAGAGGTCGGCAAGGTAGCACTTCCCCGCCGCCGTCGCGTGCAGCGGGATGGTCGGCAGGGAGCGAGGATTCACGCGGACGGGCACAGGAGGGATCGCGTAGAGAGGGATCTCGAGGTGACGCCGGCTCTCGTCAGGCAGCATGACGGCGGCAGTCGCGCCCGTGGAGCGGGCGAGGCCGTCGAGCAGATCCTGGCTATCGGATACCATGGCGAGCGCGGGCCTGAGGAAAGGGCGCCATCCGGACCCAGAAGGTGGGACTGGCGCGGTAGAGGCCGCTCGTTTTGTCACGGGCGACCACATCCACAGCCACGAGGCTCCGCAGCAGGCGCAGGCCGGTGGTCTTGTGCAGCCCGTGTTCCCGGCACAGCTCCGCCAGTCCCCGGCCTTCCGGCGAGCGGTAGACCGCTCGCAACAGGCGGAGTGCGCGGACCAGTGACTGCAGAGCAGGCGCTCGGCAGGGGCTCAGTTCCGTGATCTTTTTCTGACTGGGCTTCGGCACGGCGGTCTTGGGTTCCGGCGCGTTGCGACACACCCAGGAGATGATTCGAGCCAGGCCGCCCAATACCTCCGACACCACACACACCGGGCGTCGAAGCAGCCCGTCCATCGCGGTCTCAACTGATGCGATGTGACAGGAGCACCCTATGTCCCGGGCCAAGGACAACTGCGTTCTGACCCGGCCCCGACACAGCAGCGGAGGGCGAGCCGGCTACCAGTTGACGGGGTAGATGTTCATGCGGATGAGACCACCCAGCAGCGTGAAGAATGCGCCACCTGCAAGATCGCCCACGATCACACCGAGGAAGAAGGGCAGAGACCGCCGGTACAAACGCATGCCGCCGTACCGTAGCACGAGCGACTTCGTCGCCCAGGCGATGAAGAAGGGCATGGGGAGCTGTCCCCAGAGCGTCGTGTTGGCCATGGCATAGCCCACCGGATGGAACGGCCACCATACGTAGCGGGCGCGCATGAACGCCAGGAAGCAGGTGAAAAGGCCGCCCAGCGCGGTGAATGCCACGCCGCCATAGTCGGGGATCGGCGGCGATTGAAGGTAGCTGCTCAGGCTGATGAACGGCATCTCCCCCATCTCCGTCCGCCACCAGTCGGTCTTCGCCGCCGCGCCGAGCCGGTACCAGATGGCGAGGCCTGCCCAGAATCCCACGGCTATGACGACGACGATAGCGGCGAGCATGGCCAGCAGCAACCGGCGCATGTTCAGGCCGGCGGCCCCCGCCATGCGGAACCCGTCGAGCTGATGCGGCATGGAGAGGCAGCGAAGGTCGGAGGTGGTGGCGAAACGCAGATATGCCATGATCGTCAGGTCGGCCGGCCGCAGGTAGCCGGACCCGAAGGTCGTCGTGACGAGCATGTTCGGGTCGACGTCGGGGCCAAACAGCCAGGCCGTTCCAGTCTCCGCCCTGATGCGTGTCGCAGCCAGGATGTAGAGCAGCGAGATGCCGAGCAGCAGCAGGGCGAAGCCGGCGTTCATGCCGGCCGCCCAGCAGATGTACACCATCGCGGCAAGGGAAGCGAGGAAGCCGACCGATGCCCATCGATAGGGCAGCGGCTCTCGGTCCTCTCCTATGACACCTCCACGCAGCCCAATGATGCTCCTCAGCACGTGACTCAGATAGTCGCGTGCCAGCCAGAGCGAGATCAGCGGGATCGCCAGGAAAGCCCCTGCTCCCTGGTAGGGGAGATACGGGACTGCAGTCTCGAGCGGGCTACTCGGAAGTCGCCAGCCAGCCGCAGCGGCCGCGACGAGCTGCACCTTGGTGAGCAGGTAGAAGAACCAGTAGCTGAACGTCACCTCCAGAGACAGGATGTATGCGATTCCCACGACGAACGGGAAGAGGCTGATGGGGAAGTACTCGACCGCGTTCAAGGGGAAGGTGGAGAAGTAGGGAGAGATGTCGAAGTCGCGCAGAGAGATGCCCGGCACATCGGGGAAGTTGAGGTGCAGGTTGTTGAGCAACTGGATGGCAAAGGGCAGCGCGGCGCCCAACCACACTACCCGGTTGCGGAGAAGTGGCTGATGCTCGTCGGTGAGCTCCAGGGGAACCACCACGGTGGGGAAGGTGAGGCGCTCGTAGTCGACCCATTCCTTTCGGAGGATGGCGGAGAGGCAGACCGTTGCGAACGCCAGCGCGAAGAAGAACCCTCCCCAGACCAGGAAGGGCGTCAGCCATGCATGGACCGGAACTGCCGACTCGCCAATGTAGAAGGCGTCCAGCACGGCCCGGTCGCGTGGCGCGAACCAGGCCGGGATATACTGGTGGAAGACATCCCAGCGGTTGGCGGGGGTGGCGAAGTGGAAGGCGGCTGCCAGCGTTGGGATGAGGAAGTGAATGCCGCCGCTGGAGGCGAGCACGGTTGAGGAGGTCATCATCACGTAGGCGGTAATCAGCTCACCGCGAGAGAACGCGAAGGCCGGGAGCACGCCGCGCAGGAGGACGTTCGCGGCTATCAGCACCAGCAGCGCGGCGAAGGCGCCCACCGGGATGGAGGTGTTGGCGAGCGCCGTGTGCCCGCTGTTCCCGCCGAGGATGAGTTCGGCCTGGTGTATCCACAGCGTCACCGCGGCGGCGCCCAGCAGGCCGCTGACCACCGCCCTGAGGGTGACACCCCCGTCACGCGCTTCGCCCGTGACGAGGCGGCCGCGGTGCCTCGTCGCGGCGAAGCCGCAACCTCTGTCGTCCGAGCGACCAGCCATCGCGCCACGCGCTCCGGGTGAACCACTGAGGTCAGAGCCTGAGGTAGGTTCAACAACGCCGGTGAAGGTCCTCCGGCCCGAGGTGACGCTATGCCTGGCGGGCGCTTGTGTGCCAATAGGGGACGCGGGCGGCATGGAGAACGTGCAGCAGGAACGTCCTCCTGCCCCACACACTGATGGAGGGTCCGCCGCCGAACACTCGCGAGCGAGATAAGGAGGTCTCGAGTGCTCAAAGCAGGAGTCGCAAAGCTGGACATCACGCCACCCGTCGGCGTGCGGATGGCCGGGTTCTCCGGCCGCGTTTTCCCCTCGCTGGCGGTGCACGATCCCCTGTGGGCGAGGGCGGTGGTGTTCGACAGTGGGGAGGCGCGAGTGGGGGCGGTGGCACTGGATCTGATCGGGATCGCGACGGAGGCTGCCGCCACCGTGCGGAAGGGCGCGGCGTCGATCGGCATCGCCTCCGAGGGGCTGCTCGTCGCCGGCACTCATACCCACTCCGGTCCGGTCTTCCGGGATGATGGCACGTTCACGGAGGATGAACGCGCCTACTGGGCCGCTCTGCCCGAGAAGCTGGTGGCGGTGTTGAGGGATGCTGTCGCCGGGCTCAGCCCTGCTCGCGTCGGCGTCGCCAGCGGGTGGTCGGCCGTCGGCATCAACCGGCGGGAGGTGACACCGGAGGGCGCAGTGGTGCTGGGGCGGAACCACTTCGGCCGCTTCGATCCCGAGGTGGGCGTCGTGCGGATCGAGCACGCCGGCGGCGACCCGATGGCGTGCCTGACCAACTACGCTTGCCACGCCGTCTGCCTTATGGCAGACAACTACCTGATAAGCGCCGACTACCCGGGCTTTGCCGTGCATGCGTTCGAGCAACGCGTGCCCGGGGCGATGGGCATCTTCCTGAACGGCGCCTGCGGCAACGTCAACCCGCGGGAGGCCGCGGTGGGCCACGGGTATGCCAGCGGTGGGAGCTTCACGATCGCCGAGCGAGCGGGGTCCACACTGGCTCAGGAAGCAGTGCGCGTGTGGCAGACGGCCACGCCTGCGGATGACGCCGGTCTGAGCTACGCCTCTCGTATGATCGCGCTGCCGACGAATCGGCCCCGTGCAATCCGCGCGGCCGAGGAAGCGCTGTGCAGGGCCGAGCGGGCCGCGGGCGGCGCGCCGCCGGAGTGCAATCCCTACCTGACCTGGTACGACCCTCCCAACCGGGAGCGTGCACAGCGCCGGCTCGCGCAACTCAGGGAGCAGGGGGACGCGCCTGTGGAGTGCGAGATCCAGGTGATCAGAGTCGGCCCGGTCACGCTCCTTGGCTGGCCGGGCGAGATCTTCTGCGACCTCGGGATGGAGGTCAAACAGCAGAGCCCCTTCCGCCCGACCTACATCATCGGCTATGCCAACGGATCGATCGGCTACGTGCCGACGCCGGAGGCCTTCGCGGAGGGCGGATACGAGACGGAGGTGGCGGCGCACCTGGCCGATAACGCGGGCCTCGTGCTCGTGGAGCGATCCCTGGAACTGCTGAACACTGTCACGACTTGACGCTCCGGTCCGCGCGCCGCGTGCATTCAGCCCCCGGCCGAGCGCAAGACGTCCATGACATTCGATGCCGGGCGGCCGGCGCGCACCTCGTATGCCATGGCTTCAAGGACCTGCGCGCTGCCGGTGAAGAACCGCCTATAGGCGGCGCAGAGATAGGAGACGGGCTTGCCGTCCTCGGCCGAGCGGAGGCGGTGCTTGGGGCAGTCGCCGCCGCAGAAGCGGAGGACCGGGCACTCGCGGCAACGCTGGGAGAGGTCGGCTTTGGCGAGGCCGAAGGCGCGCTGCTCGGGGCCGTCCACGAGGGCTGCGAGCGACTCCGGCGTGACCTGACCGCGGAGATGGTCGGGGTAGACGAAATGGTCACACGCGTAGAGGTCGCCGTTGTGCTCCACTGCGAGGGCGCGGCCGCAGGTGGGCGAGAACGTGCAGACAGTTGGCTCGCGGCCGAGCCACACGCTGAGCGCCGACTCGAAGAGCTGGACGAAGACGCGTCCGACGTCGTGACGGGCCCAGTAGTCGAAGATGGCCCAGAGGAACTGCCCGAAGGCTTCCGGACGAACGGACCAATCGGTGACCCTTCGACTTGGCTCAGGGCAAGCCTTACCGGTGCGGGGGTCGCGCTCGACGACGGGGATGAACTGGAGATGCCGGAGGCCGAGGCTCGTGAGGTGTCGGTACACCTCAAGGGGATGGTCGGCATTGGCGCGGTTGACGGTGATGAGGGCGTTGCACTCGACGTTGTGATGCTGGAGCAGAAGGATACCGGCGTGGGCGCGGGCGTAGGTCGGTCGGCCAGCGCGGTCGACGCGGTAGCGGTCGTGAAGCTCGGGAGGGCCGTCCAGGCTGACGCCGACGAGGAAGTTGTGCTCGGCGAAGAATAAGGCCCACTCGTCGGTGATGAGGGTGGCGTTTGTCTGGAGCGCGTTGAGGGCGCGCTGGCCGGGGCGGGCATGCTTTGTCTGGAGTTCGAGGGCGCGACGGAAGAAGTCGAGGCCGATGAGCAGGGGCTCACCGCCCTGCCAGCCGAAGACGACTTCGGGCGCGGGGTCGGCTTGGAGGTAGGCGGCAGTGACCCGCTCGAGGGTCTCGTCGTCCATGCGGAGCTGACTGTCGGGGTAGTAGGCCGATTTCTCGAGGTAGTAGCAGTACGCGCAGGCGAGGTTACAGGCCGGGCCTGCGGGCTTGATCATCAGGTGGAACGGTCTGGGGGCGGTCGGCGCCATTGGGGGTCAGGCGAACTCGCGCGGATGTCTGCGCTTCAGCTCCGGGACGGCCCAGCCGCGGCCGGTGGCCTCGAGGCGTTCGCAGTAGGCGCGGAGATGGCCCCTCGCGTGGTAGGGACCGCCCTCGCTCATCACCGTCCGGAGGGGATCGGCGTCGGACGGCATGGATGCCATCATCGCGGCGTGCCACTCGGTGAGGTGACTCGCGGCCTCTCGGCAGACACCGGGGTGCTCTGTCGCGAGATCGCGCTGCTCGTGGGGGTCATCGTCGGTGTTGAAGAGCATCTCATCGGGGAAGAGGCGATACCCATCGTGGTAGGTGCGCATGTACATCCAGGGGCCGAAGCGTACGCCGCGCTGGCAGACGTGGGCGCACTGGCTGAGCACGAGGTAGTCGCGGCCACAGGGGTCAGCGCGGGTCAGCGCGGGGGCATAGCTCCGGCCATCCCAGGAGGGGGCCCGCTGCTTTCCTAGCAGATCGGCGAGGGTGGGGGCGAGGTCGAGGTTGTAGTGCAGTCCAGTGTCGACATGACCGGAGCGACACCCCGGCCAGCGGATGATCATGGGAATGCGGCACGTAGTGTGATCGGCAGTGGCGTGTTCGCCATAGATGGCGAGCTCGCCCATGTTCTCACCGTGATCGGAGCTGATGATGATGGCGAGCTCGTCGAGAGCGCCTTGCTCGTCGAGCGCAGAGAGCACACGAGCGATGTGCTCGTCCATGTAACGGATGCCGCAATCGTAGCCGTCGATCATGCGGCGCAGGTCAGCCATGTCCTTGATCTGGCCCGGATGGCGTGGATAGCGGGGGTTCTCGCGGCTGTCGTACATGCCGATCTCACGGGCGCCGTGAGGGCCGACCATGTTGCGATGGCGTTCGAGCACCTCCTCCGTTAGCCACACGGGCAGGGGATCGTCCTCGAAAGGATTGCCGAAGGCAGCGGGCGCTCGGTAGGGGGTATGGGGGTCCCAGTAGTTGATGTGCAGGTACCAATTGTCCCGCCTTGCGTTGCGTGCAATCCAGTCGAGGGCGACAGGGGTGATCTCCTCAGCAGACTCCGCACCGCCGCGGCCGGTGTTGTGCATCTCGTTGAACCCGGCGTAGAACCACCAGGCGCCGTGGCGCTCGGCGAAGGGGCTGATGGAGACGGTGCGCAGGCCGGCCAAGCGAAGCAGGGCCGGGAGGCTCTGATACCGGAGGACGTCGGCGAACCCGCGGCTGTCACCCTCGAGGCGCATATCGGCCGCGGTGCCACCGTGCCCGACGACGCCGGTGTGAATGCCGAAGCGCCCCGTCATGAGCGCGGCGCGCGAGGGAAGGCAGGGAGCGTCCGAGCAGTAGCAGTTCTCGAAGCGGACGCCCTGGGAGGCGACGTCGTCGAGGGTCGGTGAGGTGTTGCGGTGGTAGCCATAGCAGCCGAGATGATCGGGCCGAAGTGTGTCGAGGTCGAGGAAGAGAATGCGCATGGTGTCGTGTCCCTGAGCCCCCCTATTCTAAGCACGCAGGCATCCCGCCTGCACCGCCGAGGCATACGCCAGTGTGAGCCGGACCGATCTCGTAGGGGCATAGCCCCTGAGCCGCCTGTGGCGGCCGGGGGGACTTGCGCAGCAGGCCTAGCCACATGTGGTGCCTCTACTGAGGTGACCCTGGTTGAGGAACTGGCTATCGGTGCGGTATCATGTTGCCCCGAGACATGCAACCCCTAAGCCGCCTATGGCGGCCGGGGTGGCGGCCTGCGCGGCAGGCCTTGCCACACTGCCAGGAGGAGTCATGGAGTTCGCGAACCCATTCGATGCGCCGGGGCGGTGGTACAAGGGGAACCTGCACACCCACACCACGGAGTCGGACGGACGGCGCTCGCCTGAGGAGGCGATGCGGCTCTATCGAGAGGCGGGCTACGATTTCCTCGCCATCACCGACCACGGCAAGGTCACTGACATCGGCAGTCGCGCGCCAGATGACCTCTTGCTGCTTCTCGGCGTCGAGTTCGATGGCGACCAGAGCGATGTCGGAGACAGCTACCACATCGTTGGCTTCGGCCTGGCCAAGGCCGACAAGCTTCCGCCGGAGATGACGGCGCCGGCCGCCATCGAATGGATCCGCGCCCATGGGGGAGAGGCGGTGGTCGCACACCCGTATTGGTCGGGACTGGTGGTATCCGATCTCGCGAAGTGCCGAGAGGCGCTGGGAGTGGAGGTCTTCAACACGACGTGCCATCTCATGCTGGGGAAGGGCCACTCCTCCGTCATCTGGGACGACCTGCTGGCGCGCCGCATGCGCGCCTGGGGGCTGGCAGTAGATGACTGCCATGGGGATGCAGACGCGACGACCGCCCGGGTGATCGTGAAGGCGCAGAAGCTGAGCCGAGAGGCGATCATGGCGGCGCTCCGCAGGGGCCTGTTCTACTCATCCTACGGCCCGCAGTTTGAGGGCATCAGCCTGGCAGGTGATGTGCTGACCGTGCGCACCTCCCCGGTCATTGAGATCAACTTCGTCGGGCAGGGACGGAGAGGGGATCACCTCGACGCGAGGCCGGGCGAGTTCCTCACGGAGGCAAGCTACAAGCTGAGCGGACACGAACTCTACATCCGGGTAGAGTGTCGGGACGCCGCGGGCTGCTGGGCCTGGTCCAACCCCGTCATATGGCGCTGATAGGCCCGGCCGAGCGCTGCTACGGCTGTTCGCCCATGGAAGTAATATGGGCGAACAGCTTCCGTTCAGTACCTACCTGTGCTTCTGATGAGTTCCGCCCTTACTTCTTTGGGCGAAACTCATTAGAGCCTCGTAGGGCGGAAGCTTGATCTTCTGCCCGGGGGCAGGCGCTGAAGTGGCTCGGTCGGGCGCACCGACCGCTACCCCGGTCCGCAGGACCTAGGGGATGAAGACTAGGCCATTCGCCTCAAGCATCTCCGACAGCAGCGGCCCGATGATATCGAGATCGCCCACCAGCGGGTGGTTCATCAGGGCGAGTGTCGCCAGTCTCCGGTCGCGGTGCATCGCCGCCTCCACCGTGAGCGTCTCGTAGGCCTTGAGCGCCTGGACGAGACCCCGGAACGCGAGCGGGATAGGACCCACCGGCAGCGCGCGGGCGCCGTGTCTGTTGACCTCGCAGACGACCTCAACGACCGCGTCATCATCGATCCCGAGGACGGTGCCGCGGTTCGGCACATTCGCGGTCAGCTCCTCCCCAGTGTCGTTGATGATGGCCTTCATTACCGAGAAGGTGATGTCTGCATACCCTCCGCCGCCGCGCTCCTTCAGCGCCTCTGGCTTCGAGACCGTCTCGGGACGTGCGGCCTCCTCGAGGATCCGCGACTCGATCACCTCCACCTCCTGTGCGCGCGTCGTGGCATCGGCCTTCCGCCGCGCAACCGCAGCGCTGCGATGCAGGAAGTACCCGACGTAGGAGAGCGGCACGGCCTGAAGCAGCCGGTACATGCTCATGCCGGCATCGGACCCGCCACGGCCCTTCTCCTCTTGGTCGAGCAGGTCGATCACCTCCGCGGTGACCTCCCGGTCACCCGAAACCATGCGATAGACGTATCCGAAGTGGTTCAACCCAACGGCATAGGTCTTGAAGTCTGGATACCGCGACGCGAAGCGGCGCTTGAGGCTGTCCTGGACGCCGGGTATCCCTGCACAGAGCCCAATGATCCTGGCCTGCGTGTACTTGGTCACGGCTTCGGTGACAATGCCGCTGGGGTTCGTGTAGTTCAGCACGAAGGCATCGGGAGAGATCTCCTCGACTTTGCGCGCGATCTCGACCATGGTGGGGATGGTCCGCAGCGCGTTGCACATGCCGCCCGGCCCCGTGGTTTCCTGCCCCAACAGGCCGTACTTCAGCGGAATGCTCTCGTCCAGGTGCCGAGCCTTCATCCCACCGACGCGGATCTGGGCGATCACGAAGTCCGCGCCTTTGAGCATGCGTCCCAGGTCGGTATCGCTGTCGACCGCGATCTCCCGTCCGGAGTGTGCGATGGCGCGCTGAGCGAACCCGGCCATGATGCCAAGCCTGTCGGGGTTGATGTCCGTGAGCCTGAGTTGCGCGACAGGGAGCGCGTCCCGGGTCTGGCCCAGGATCCCATCTATGAGTTCCGGCGTATAGGAGCTTCCCGCGCCCACGACGCAGACAGACACGCCTCGTCTCATGATCCACTCCTTCGCATGCAGCGCCTGAGGTTTGCAGACGCGGAGATGCCGCCAGCCAGGGGGAATGCCCTCACCCGGCGCCCCGCGATTGCTGTGCGAGTTTCCCGAAGAGCGCCCGCGGGTCGAGCCCGGTCTCATAACCCGCCATGATCGCCGCGCCGGACTCCGGTGGCAACTGCGGCGGCCTGGCGACGACGCCCGGGTACGACTCCTGCAGACGCTCTGTGAGAGCTGCCCAGAACTTCGGCGGCGCCGCATTCAGGAGGCCACCCCCGAGTGTGAGGTCCGGGCACGGGCTCTTCGTCTTCGCCATCATCGCGATGGCGGCAAGCGCGTAATCGTCGATCGCCGACTGCACCAGGAACTCAGCTCCGGCATCCCCCTCGAGCCAGGAATCGAAGACGAGCGGCACAGTGGAGAGGCGCCGGTCTCGCAGGATGACGCCGCGGTAGATGGCCTCGCAATAGGCGTCCTCCTCAATCCCGAAAAACGCCAGGGCGTTATCCTTCAGCGGCGTCGGCGCCGCCATCCCGTTGATCATGCGCGCGACGAGGGCGATCAAACCAGCGCGGATATCGAAGACGCTGGCAACGGAGAGATGGTCAAACAACGTCTCTCGCCCATGGTCGCTCCGATAGGCGGCAGTGAACCCCGACCCGTGCTGCACGATCACCGCGGCCGGCGAGGGCGTTGCGCCCCATAGGGCAACGATGCCGTCATTGACGAGACCGACGCGCTCAGGAGCGATGCCGACGGCACGGGAGATCTCGGCATGCTGCATAGGGATCCCATCTGCGAAGTCGATTCCGTTGAGACCGATGCCGCAGCGACGCACCGAATCGCGGGAGCGGCGGCACTGGTGGCAGAGATCGTCGACCACCGACGCCAGCACTGCACACGATTCGGGCCTGGGCTTCCCCACGATGGAGGAGCCACGCTGGCGCGTCCACGCCAGCACCTGCCCCTCACCGTCGATGGCGACGCCAGCCGTCTTGCTGGCGCCGCCGTCTATCCCGAGCAGCAGCCCATTGCGCACGTGACCGACCACAGACTCCCCTTGCACACGATACTATCTGTCGCCTCGCATGCGCTGTCAAGTGCGATGACAGGTTTCCTCGAGTTCCGGTGCGGAGTGCCGCTCAGAAGGACGCTGGCACAGGGAAGCAGCCGAGCCTCCATCCAGGTAGCTCCTGACGCGCGCTGCAGGCGTAGAGGGATCGGATGCCCGCTTGGTGTAACTGCGTGAAGCACGGAGCGCAGCAGTGCAGTGCGGTCAGGGACATCCGCTGTCACCGCATCCTTGGCGAGAGTCTTGTGTAAGGAGCAACCTATGCGGGAGAAGCTGGTACTTGTCGGGGCGGGGAGCGCCATGTTCACGGGCGCGCTCGTGGCTGACGTGTGCGATCGAGGCTGGGAGGGCGAGCTCGGGCTCGTCGATATTGGTGAGGAAGCGCTTGCCGTCGCGGAGGGTCTCTGCAAGAAGATCATCGCGGCGAAGAAGGCCCCGCTGAAGCTCTCGGCATCGCGGGACCGCAGAGAGATACTGCCGGGGGCGACCGTCGTGATCACCACCATCGCCGTCGGAGGCCGCCGCGCCTGGGAGCACGACCTGAACATCCCGCGCGAGCATGGCATCTACCAGCCGGTCGGCGACTCGGTCATGCCGGGCGGCACCTCGCGCGCGCTGCGCATGGTCCCGCCGATGGTCGACATCGCCAACGATGTTGTCGAGCTGGCCCCAGACGCATTGTTCTTCAACTATGCGAACCCCATGGGCGTCGTCTGTCGCGCCGTGCGCAAGGAGACGAAGGCCGGAATGGTCGGCCTCTGCAGCGGCGTCTGGGGCATCGGACACCAGCTCGCCAGGTTCCTTGGGGTGAAGGAGTCTGAGTTCCAGTACACCGCGGTTGGCATGAACCATCTGACCTGGTTCACCGAGCTGCGCGCTCGGGGTGAAGACCTAATGCCGCTGATGCGCCAGCGGATAGCGGAATCACTGGCAGCAGGCAAGCCACCGGGACGCCTGTGCGCCAAGCTCTTCCAGATATTCGGCGCCTTCCCCGCGGTCGGCGATGGCCACGTCAGTGAGTTCTTCCCCGGGCTCTTCCCGGACGGTAGCCCCGAAGCCAGGCTCGATCCGAGTCACCGGTGGAGCCGAGAGGGCATCATCCGCGAGGGTGATCGGATCTACGCCGAGATGAAGGAGAAGGCGTTCTCCAAGGAGCCGCTGGCGCCAGATTACTTCGAGAAGAACAGAGGCGAGGGCGAGCACGAGCAGGCCACCGAGATCGTGGAGAGCATCCGAATAGACCTCGGCCGAGTCTACTCGGCGAACCTCCCGAACACCGGGCAGGTTCCCAACTTCCCGCCTGAGGCGATTGTGGAGTGCAACGCGCTGGCGACGGTGAGCGGCATGAAGGCGATCGCGCAGCCGCCGCTTCCCCCGGGCATCGTGGGGACGCTCGCGACACGATTCGCCTGGGTCGAGACAGTTGTGGAGGCCGCGATGGAGGGCAGCAGGGCCAAGTTCGTGCAGGGGCTGATCCTCGACGGCTCTGTGAAGAGCATCGATATGGCCGAGCAGCTCGCCGATGAACTGCTCGCGGCCCACGCCCAGCATTTGCCCCGGTTCAGGGTGAAGGGCGCCCAGTAGGGGGCAGCGGCCCTGACGTACTACAGCAGACAGTCGAGGCGCCGGCGGAGACGGAAGCGCGGGTCCACTGCTTCAGGTCATTACCCGAGCGACCGCCGCGCGAGACCGCGATACCCGCCTGGCCACGCGTAGGGGCGCATGGCCCTGCGCTCCTACAGTCTGTGCTCCGCAGCCCTCTTGCATACAAGGCAGGACCGGTTCAGGAGCCTGCCGGCGGGGTCCATATGCCCGCTAGCAGGGGAAGCGAGCAGACCGACGAATCCATGATGACAGCGTCTATCTGAGCAATCACACCACCGCCCGGGAGGAAAGGCAGCGTGATGGCGAGGCCTCGACTGAGGGGTTGTCTGCCGTTGGTCGGTTGGCGTGCGTTCCTGCTTGTGATTATCGCACTGCCGGCCTTCTCGTCGCTGGCGTTCGGCGACGCGCTCTCGCCGCTGGTTGTGGGCTACGATTTCCCCAGCCCCTACGTTACCGTTGCCGCGAACGGCACGAGCCAGGTCGGGATGCCGGAACTCCCGCGCTGGGGGATGCCGGGCGCGCCGATGCTGCCCTATCGAACGTGCTACATCCTGCTCCCTCCCTCCGCCGCGGTTACCGATGTCACAATCGACGAATCCGGCTGGGTGACACTCCCAGGCTCGCACTTCGTCGAGCCCGCTCAGCAGCCGGTGCCACTCAGTCATCGCGGCCCTGTGCCGATCACCCCTGCCGACCCAGCGATATACTCGTCCAACGAGTGGTTCCCGGACCGGCCCGGGGCCGGCTACTCGGTCCAGCGATGGCGCGGTCACACCATCCTCGTGTTGGAGCTCTTTCCGGTGCGGTACCTGCCGGCGCGCGGGGAGTTGCAGTGGTGCGAGAGCCTAACGGTGAGCGTCGGGCTTCGGTCTGCGACCGTGGCCGAGATCGAGGGTGGGACCGCCCTGAGCATGGCCCCGGCCGATCTGGCCTACCTGGGCGGCCACGTGGACAACCCGGAGATGATCCAGGGCTATGCCGAGACGAACCGCGCCCACCTCATCGGCGGGAGCGGATCGCTTGATTCCCTACCAGCTTACGACTACGTCATCATCACGGACGCGTCTCTCGACTCGGCGGGGAGCAACAGCCTCCAGGCCTTCGCGGCTCACAAGCAGTCACAGGGCATCAGCGCCACGATCGTCCACACAAACTGGATCTATGCCAACTACAGCGGCGTCCGTCCCAGCGGCGGAACCGATAACCAAACGCGGATCCGCAACTTCATCGCCGATGCGTACAACAGCTGGGGAACGCACTACGTCCTGCTGGTGGGCGACGCCGACCCGGTGGATGTCGGCGGCGAGAGCGGCGACCTGCTCATCCCGCACCGCGGATTGGCAGTGGATCTGGGCTTCGATGCCGACTTCGACATCCCGTCCGACCTCTACTATGGCTGTCTGGACGGCACGTTCGATAACGACGCGGATGGCCGCTACGGCGAGCCGAACGACGGGGTCGGGGGCGGCGATGTCGACCTGCTTGCCGAGCTGCACGTGGGCCGGCTGTGCGCGGACTCGCTTGCAGAAGTCACGAGCTTCGTCGCCAAGCAGCTCGCCTATTCGTCCGATGTTCTTCCTCGCGACGTTTGGATGGTCGGCGAGTACCTTGGCTTCGGCGGCGTAGCGGACTGGGGCGGGAACTACAAGGACGAGATCAAGGACGGGAGCGACGCGCATGGCTACACGACGATGGGGTTCCTCAACTCCCCCGCGGCGCCGACCTACGACGTCAGCACCTTGTATGATCGCGATGACCCCAACTACGACTGGCCGCGCTCGCAGCTGATCGACATCATCGACGGGGGCGTACACATCATCAACCACCTGGGGCACGCCAATGTGTCCTACGTCATGAAGCTCTCCAACTCGGATGTCGACGCGCTGACGAACACGTCGTACTTCGTAGGCTATTCGCAGGGCTGCTACGCGGGCTCGTTCGATAACCGCAATACCATGCCGGGCGACTACTCGGCGAGCGACTGCATCTCGGAGCATCTCACCGGCACGGCGCACGGAGCAGTCGCCTTCATCGCCAACTCGCGCTATGGTTGGGGGGCCGGGTACAGCACGGATGGCCCCTCCCAGCACTTCGATCGCGAGTTCTGGGATGCGGTTCTGGGTGAGTCGATCCTCGAGATCGGCGCGGCCAACGACGACTCCAAGTGGGACCAGGTGGGCTACGTCCAGTTGGACAGTGTCGGCCGGTGGTGCTGCTACGAGACCAACCTGTTCGGCGACCCGCAGCTCAGGATCAGGGTCGGCGTATCCTCGCAGGGCATCGTGTCGCTCGACCAGCCCACCTATGGGCTCACGGGCTCGGCTGCGATCACCGTGATGGATGCCGACCTCGATGTGCATCCTGGGACGCGGGACACCGTGACGGTGCAGGTACGCAGCACGACAGAGGCGACGCCGGAGCCGGTGGTGTGCACGGAGACAGGGAACAGCACGGGCATGTTCTCGGGGTCGATCCAGCTTGCGGCGGGGGCGCCTGGGGCTGACGGGGAGCTGCAGGTGGCAGATGGGGATGTCATCACGGTGACCTACATCGACGCCGATGACGGCAGTGGTGGGACGAATGTCCCACGCACCGATACCGCGTTGGTGGATGGACAGGCGCCCAGCTTTGCGGGGCTGAGCAGCGCCGATGCAGGGGATGGGTGTGTGATCCTGAGCTGGGCGGCGGGATCGGATGCATCGCTTCCCATCCACTACAGCATCTACCGGTCTCAGGCGCCGGGGGGAGAGGACTTCGGGTCGGCGCTGGCGAGCACGGAGAGCACCAGCTACCGGGACGAGGCGGTGAGCAATGGGCAGAGCTACTACTACGTGGTGCGGGCGCAGGATGCGGTAGGCAACCAGGAGGGGAACCGGGTGGAGCGGAGTGCGACGCCGCGGGCGCCCAGCCTGATCTACAGCTATCCACTGGACAGCGATCCGGGATGGAGCTGTGAGGGGCAATGGCAGTTTGGGCAGCCGACAGGCGAGGGCTCGCACTGCCTCGATCCGACCTCGGGCAGGACCGGCTCCTATGTCTACGGCTACAACCTCAACGGAGACTATCCCGATGGGATGTCGGCAGAGTATCTCACCAGCGCGGCCATCGACTGCTCAGGCGTGACAGGGGTCTCGCTGCGTTTCTGGCGCTGGCTGGGGGTGGAGAGCTCGAGCTACGACCACGCGGCGGTGGAGGTAACCTCCGACGGGGTCAACTGGACCACGGCCTGGGAGCATTCGACCGGCTCCTTGTGCGACGGCTCGTGGGTGCAATGCAGCTACGACATCTCGGCCGTCGCCGATAGCCAGCCGACTGTCTACATCCGCTGGCGCATGGGGCCTACGGACGGCTCCGTCACCTACCCCGGTTGGAACATCGATGATGTGGAGATATGGGGAGTCGCGGGCGACGATTATGTCTTCCCCGACGTGACCGAGGGCTTCTGGGCCTACGATGAGATCTACGCGTGTGTTGCCGCAGGGATCGTGCGCGGCTACACCGACGGGAGGTACCATCCCGAGCTGCCCGTCACCCGCGATCAGATGGCCGTGTTCGTCGCTCGGGCGGTTGCGGATGGTGATGTGAACGTACCTGATCCAGGGTGCTCTGCGGCCCCGTTCGTCGACGTCCCCTGTGATCAGTGGGCGCGCAAGTACATCCAGTTCTGCGTCGGCAACGGGATCGTCGAAGGCTATGATGACGGGCTCTACAGGCCAGTCGCCCAGGTGACCCGCGACCAGATGGCAGTGTATGTTGCGCGCTCGGTCGTCGATCCCGGCTGTCGGGACGACCTCTCGTGCTACAGCCCGCCCGACATCCCGACCTTCCCGGACGTCCTTGCCGACTTCTGGGCGCTTCGGCACATTGAGTATTGTGCCGAAGCCGGCATCGTTCGAGGATACGACGATGGGCGCTACCACCCCGAGATCGTGGTAACGCGCGACCAGATGGCGGTCTACATCAGCAAGGCCTTTCTCGAGTGATCCGCATGCGGAGAAGTAGCTGAAGCTCCTGCCCTGCGGGTTCCAGGCAGCAGGAACGGGGGTGCATCCCGCGGAACGCGGCAGAGGTGGCGCGCGGTGGAGCGCGACTCGTCACTTGGCCGGAAGGAGGGCCGAGAGATGACAGCGTTGGCCCCGGGTGATGGAAGGGCGGACGGCAGGACCGACCCGGTGGCGCGGAAGGCAAGGGTTGCCCACGCTGCCGTGCTGGTGCAGTACCTCGCCCTGGTGATCAGCGCGCCCCTCTGGGTCAAGCTGGAACCCGTGCGGGATAACATCCCCGACATCCGGCTCTTCCATGTGTTCCTGAGCGCCATCTTCCTCTATACCTGTGTCTTCGTGGCTACCTTGTGTTGATCCGGCGCGTCTCGGAGCGATGGGCGCCAGCGTGGCCCCTTGCCGACGTGGCTATCGTCTCGGCCCTCGTGCCGATTACGGGCGGGCTCCACAGCGTCGCTCCCTTCCTGTACCTGTTCCCATTGGCGCTGTGCTCCATCCAGCACCGGCCGTACCAGTCTTTGGCAGTAGGCGCCCTGAGTAGCGCCCTGTACCTGGCAGCCACGTGGTCCTCGCACGGCCTTCCGGACTACTGGCTGACTGCCGGCCCTGTCGTCGCGGTGCTGGCCCTCGCGACCGGGCTGGCCGCCACCAATGCCGCCATGGAGGCGGGGCGGGTACAGGAAGTCGTGGCGATGCGGGAGCAGTTGGCGCTGGCAGACTACCGCCAACGGCTTTCTCAGGAGATGCACGATGGGATACAGCACTACCTGGTCGGCCTGACAGTTCGCCTCGAACTGGCGCGGCAGTTGATGGGTGAGGACCCGGAGCAGGCCGCGCGCGTCGCCATCGACCAGAGGTACACGGCTCGGCAAGCCTCTGACGAGCTTCGGACCCTGGTGCGTCTCCTGCGTTCGCCAGTGGTCGATCGCGAGAGCTTCGTGGAGGCACTCCGGCATCACCTGTCGGTGTTTGCCGAGCGCTCCACGATCTCTGTGCCGCTCCGGATAGAGGGCGGCGACGTGGCTCTGTCGCCCGAGGTCGGGCACGCTGCATTCCGCATAGTGCAAGAGGCGCTGACCAACGCCGAGAAGCACTCGCAGGCCAGCCAGGTTGATGTGAGCCTGACGTTCGGCGCCGATGCATTCGAATGTGTCGTCAGAGATAACGGCACCGGCTTCGACATCGCGGGCGCGGCAGACAGGACCGCGATCGGCTCCGGTTTTGGGCTTCGGGGGATGCAGCAGCGCGCCGAGTCCGTCGGTGGGTGGCTCCGCGTCAACAGCCGCGCGGGCGAGGGAACCGAGATCGCGTTCGGCGTGCCACTCAGCGCAGTGCCCGCCGACCGGCCGGCGGCGAAAGCGCCGGGCCGCCCGGCCGCCCCCTGAGGCGCCTGTCCCGCCTGCCAGTGGCGGCTAACCGGCCGCCTCGGCGGGGCCAATGCTGAGGATCCGCTGTACGGCCGCGACCAGGGCGTCGGCCGCAAACGGTTTGGTCAGGCAGAGCTGAACGGTGCCCATCCACTGGCGCGGCATATGATCCGGGACGTGAGCGCTGAGCACGATGATGGGAATGCGCTCCGTCACCGGCCTCTCTCTCAGGCGCCGGATGGTGTCGAACCCGTGGAGCCGCGGCATCGCGAGATCCACTATCAGCAGGTCGGGACGGTGGGCGTCAGCCAGAAGGAGGCCGGCTGCCCCATCGCGCGCAGTAATCACCTCGAACCCCGCGCTGCCGAGAGACCTGCGGAGCAGCTCCAGTACGGCCAGATCGTCATCGACCACCAATATCCGCTTCGCCATGGTCATCCTCCGAGGCCCTGAAGTGTGGCCCTGATTGCAGATGACGGGTCCCAAGGTCATCATGACCCTAGCGCCCTGCTGATGGCGAGGGCCGGAGGTCCTGACTTGGCGGACGGGGAGTCCCGCTTTTCTGGGTCTCGGGCAGACCGCCCGGGGGGAGAACGTCGCTCAGAGTCGAAGCCGAGTGCTGGGAACGCAGGGTTGCCCGCCGCCCGTCTGGAGGGCGTCTCGCCTGCACCAGTTCCGTCGCGCGCTTCGCGCGCGACCAGAGGCCTGCGGCGCCTCGTTGCGGCGGCTCGTGCTTCGTAGCGAAGGAGCTTCGCTACTTCCCAGAGCGGCAGGCCGCAACTGCCCCGACATCCCGGTCACGGATGGCATGCGATGCCGAAGATCAGATTGCTGATCGCCGAGGATGAGACCATCGTGCGATGCGCGCTGGCCCAGTTGCTGGCGGCCGAGAAGGATATCGAGGTCGTGGCCCAGGCAGCGGACGGGCAGGCCGCGGTTCTTCTCGCGCAGCAGCATAGGCCCGACGTGATCCTTATGGACCTGGGGCTGCCGCGGATGGACGGCATTGCTGCCTCGAGGCAGATCAAGCAGGAGCTGCCCGACTGTGCGGTAGTCGTCCTCACCATCCACCATGACGATGAGCACCTGTTCGCCGCCATCAAAGCCGGGGCCTCGGGCTACGTGCTCAAGGATGCGCCGCCCGAGCATACCGTCGAGGCCATTCGCGCGGCGGCCCGCGGCGAAGGTTTCATCGGTCCCTCGCTGGTGGCGAGGCTGCTCGCCGAGTTCGCCAGAGTCAGTCAGATGCGCGCCTCGGCGAAGGAGGCCTTCGCCGAACTCACCCGTCGCGAGATGGAAGTGCTGGAGCTGCTGGGCACGGGGCTGAGGAACAGGCAGATCGCCGAACGTCTCTACGTCAGCGAGAAGACCGTCAAGAACCACATCACCAGCATCTTCCTGAAGCTCCAGGTCAATGACCGCACCGAAGCGGCGTTGCTCGCGGCCCGCCATGGGCTGACAGCCGAGCAGTAGCCCTCCCGACCCGGTTCCGCGGTGCAGGCGGGGCGCTGATTGCCCAGCCTCAGCAGCGTGGACGGCCGGCGCCGCGGGTCCCGGAAAAACGGGACTCGCAGTCAGGACCATCGCCTCATCCGCTCTCAGCCATCCGGCCGTACACTATGGCCACGCTCTACGGATCACGGCGAACGTTCATGCGCCGATAGAGGAGGCAGTGCCATGGTGCGAGGTGCACGACGTCTGGTGTTCGTCTGGTTGCTCGTTGCCACAGCGGTCTGGCTGCTCGCCGGACTGGTGACGGCAGGCGCGGCCCAGGAACAGGCTTTGGGGGTCCGCGATGCCGGCGGGACACCCGCGCTCCCAGCGAAGCCGGCGACCCTGGTCGCGGTTCAGATGCAGGTGCGACTCGAGGACTATCAGTCGCCCCAGGCATTCGCCGCCGCCGTCCAGCGTTACATGAAAGCCGCGGGGCGAACTCGCGGCGATGGGCCTCGTCTCGTCGCCTTCCCCGAGGACGTCGGGCTTGGGCTGATCTTCGTGGACGACTACGACGCGGTAAGGGACTGCAGGTCGATCTTCGAGGCAGCGTACGTACTCATGAACCTGTACTGGCCCGATATCTCGACGATCTGCGCGCAGTACGGGTGCAGTCCGACTCGCGCCCTGTTGCTGCTGAAGGGACTATGGCACCTTCTCAAAGGCTGCCAAGGAACACCACGTCACCGTCGTCGCCGGCAGCGCGCCCATTCCCGGCCCGGATGGGGCGGTCTACAGCACCTCGCTCGTCTTCGGCCCTAACGGGAAGTTGATCGGCCAGCAGCGCAAGGTGCATCTGATCGATCTCGAAGGGTCCGATGGCCTCGACCTGACGCCTGCCGCGCTCGAGGATATCCATCCGCTAGACACCCCGGTGGGCCGCGTCGGCGTGGCGATCTGCTACGACGCGTTCTTCCCGGATGTCGTCGACAAGCTGGTCGCCGAGGGCGCCAACATCCTGGTCCAGCCTACCTTCAACCCGCACGTGTGGGACGCCTGGCAGATCGAGGACTGGCGGCGCGGCATCTGGACCGCGGTGCAAGCACATCCCGGTGTGGTCGCGGGCGTGAACCCGATGGCGGTGGGGGGACTGTGGGAGATCGCGGTCGAGGGCGTCTCCTCGATTGTCGGCGGGTCCTTCGAGCCTCCGGCCGGCGGCTATCTCGCGCAGGCGAGCTCGCCAACTGAGCCCGCCATCGTCGCAGCCGAGGTCAGCGTCCGCAGATAGCGGGGGATGGCTCACAGACAGAGAGCGGAAAGGACGGGAAGATGGCAACCGCGCCCCGGACTCGGATCATGCTGCTTGCTCTGACTGTGGCCCTGGCCCTCGCCGTGGAGGCTCCTGCTCGCGGCGAGGGCCCCACCCCGGGGCCGCAGCCGGCCGCCGAGGCCGTCACCCCTGCCGCACCCTCCGGCGACGAAGCCACAAAGGAAGCAACCGCCAGGTCCAAGTACGAGCGCGAGCGGCGGCGCGCTGATCGAGAGGAGCTGCTGGACATGCTGCTCCCGGAGGCGGCCGTTGCGCCTCCCAGGGTTCGGGGGGGCGGGATCTGCTACGCGCCTGCGGGCACGGAGGAGGGCAGCGGTTTCGGCGCGGAGTTCTACCGGGTCGGTCGCGAAGCCAGACTCGCCGGCGGCGGGCTCTGGTTCGCCGGTTCGCTCGAGACACCCGACATCGACGCGCCGATCCCCGTGCTGTCCAGAAATCCATCTGGCTGGCAATATGCTCGTGCAGCCCCTGTCCGCCTGCCTCTTTCTTGATCGGCGCCGCCGCAGGGGCAACCGCCACTCGGCCGCTACTGAACCGCTACCAAAGCGCTACTCCGGCGAGGGTGAAACCGCTACCGTTCCGCTACCGAATCGCTACCGATCCGCTACCGTTCGCGTGCTCGCCCGGAGCATGCATCGCGGGCTTGGTCGGACCTGTTTCTCCAGCAATCATGCGGACAAATCGACCGTCGCTTGCACCTGCCAATAGGCCGGGAAATGCGCGAAAACGCTGAGAACCCCCGGAATTCCGCTACCGAACCGCTACCGAACCGCTACCGATCCGCTACTCCAGTCAATCGCGACCTCGGCTTATCGGCCCACTCCACTCTTCTCGTGGCTCCTAGAGCCATCCTGGTGCAAACTGAGGGCCGACGAAATACCTGCACTAGGGCCAACACTGTTCACTTAGGGCAAGAGATGGCATTCCTGTCTACCCGTTAGCGCTGGGCAGGAGGCCATTGGATGGCACGGACCATCGCCGTCTTGTCGGCTGGGGCTCGTCTCAGCGATTAGCTGAGTGTGGGCGTGCTGAACAAGGTTGTCCCGATGCCGCGAGTGCGGGCGGCGTTGGAGGCGACGGGACGGGCGAGTCGGCGTCAGCGGGAGTTGCCCGCCCAGGTAGTGGTCTATTACGTGATCGCGCTGACGCTGTACATGTCGGTGTCGTACCGAGAGGTGCTGCGCGGTCTCTTGGAAGGGCTGGTGTGGCTGTTCGGGCCGGCGGCGCGGGTGACGGTGGCGGCGAAGTCGAGCATCTCGGCGGCGCGCACCCGGCTGGGATGGGAGCCGATGAAGGTGCTGCACGACGAACTGGTCAAGCCAGTTGCACAGGCAGCGACGCGGGGGGCGTGGTATCGGCAGTGGCGACTGGTGAGCTTGGATGGCACCGCTCTGGCCGTGCCCGACACGGCGGCCAATGCCCGGGCTTTCGGGCGGCCCGGCACCAGTCGTGGTGCGAGCGCCTTTCCCCAGGTGCGTTTTGTGTCGCTGGTGGAGAGCGGCACCCATGTGCTGTTCGGCACCGCGCTGGGCGCCTACCGGGAGGGCGAGGTGACGCTGGCGGAGGAGGTGGTTCCCCGGTTGGAGCCGGGGATGTTGTGTCTGGCGGATCGCAATTTCTTCAGCTTTTACCTGTGGAATCAGGCGCGAGCGACGGGAGCCGATTTGCTGTGGCGGGGGAAGAAGAATCTGGTGCTGCCTTGCGAAAAACGCTTGCCGGATGGATCCTATCTGAGCACGATCTATGCGACGCCCAAGGATCGGCGTCACCAGCGAAACGGGGTGCGGGTACGGGTGATCGAATACGCCCTGGAGGGGGTCGAGGAGGCGGAGCCGATCTATCGCCTCCTCACCACCATCTTGGATCACGAGGCGGCGCCAGCGTCCGAGTTGGCGGCGCTCTATCCCGAGCGCTGGGAGATTGAGACCGCGCTCGATGAACTGAAGACCCACCTGCGGGGCGGAGCGCACATCGTGCTGCGGTCCAAGACGCCGGACCTGGTGCGCCAGGAGTTCTGGGGATTCCTGCTGGCGCACTTCGCGGTGCGGGGCCTGATGCACGAGGCGGCGCTGGCCGCGGGCGAAGACCCGGACCGGTTATCCTTCACCCACGCGGTACGAGTGATTCGTCGCAAACTACCGCAGTTGGCAGCTTTCCCCCCCTCGGCGGTGGAGGGAGTTTCATCAGGCGCTGCTGGAGGAGATCCTGGAGGAGCGAGTGGTCTCCAGCCGCGGCCGATGCATCCCGCGCGGGGTCAAACGCAAGATGAGCAACTATCACCTCCGCCCCGCGAACTGCCGACATGCAGTATGCTCTGCAACCGTGCTGATACTTAAGTGAACAGTGTTGGCACTAGGCTATACTCCGGCCATTCCGTGAAGCAAGGGATGGCGTAGGTGGTGAAGCAGGTGATTTTTGCGCTGGAGGGCGGTTTTGCCCATGATGCGAAAA
>Ga0315288_10001769_pt1 | contig 28005 bp, 29 predicted proteins | sample YL17G11_20_MG_FD_203454 | JGI IMG/M metagenome (GOLD analysis project Ga0315288, IMG submission 203454) | Sediment microbial communities from Yellowstone Lake, YNP, Wyoming, USA - YL17G11_20 | ecosystem: Environmental > Aquatic > Freshwater > Lake > Sediment | place: USA: Wyoming | collected... | reverse complement strand
AAGTGACCAAGTTCGGCAATGGGGCCAAAATAGACTGCCCCGTCCAATATCTTGGCAAGACGGTTTATATAATCGTCCGAAAATCAGAATAACTTATGCAACACAGCAATATATTCTGGCCGTAGGGGGTATATAACCCTTAGTGGGGGTCCAGTGAAAGTAAAAGTATTCGCTTTTTTTCTCCGTCGATAAAAAGGAGTAGTTTCAGTTAAAAGTGAAAGTAATCCCAGACAATAAATTCTCGTCAAATGGAAAATGTCCTGCTTTAAATTTAGCCTCTTCAGGGAATCTAGTGGGTAATATAAACCACGATACAGGGTCATCGTGATGAATGTGAATTGGGAAATGGTCTTCCGGGGACTATTTCAGGGGTGGCTACCCACTCCAAATCCGGAAGAGCCTAAATTTATAGGAGCTAAACAAGTACAGAATAAATATATTATCTAATCCAATCCTTCATATATTACCAGAAACTACGAAATTCGTATACGACACGGACTTGCGACCATGGATTTCCTAACGGCCCTCGGAGAGCTGCGGGACCCCATGAACTGGGCCTTCTACGCGCCGCCGGCCATGCTCGTGCTAGCCCTGAGCGCCCTCCTGGCCGGGTGGCTCAAGCTCAAGAAGGGGGTCAAGACCAACTACACCCGCAAGGTCTTCCACATCATCAACTTCACCTATGCGGCCATGATCTATCTCGTCGGCAGCACCGTGGCCGTGGTCATCTACGGCGGCTTCGGCCTCGGGGCCATGCTCGTGTGCCTCTTCCTCAAGGACGGGAACATCCTCCTCGAGGGCATCGCGCGGGAACAGGACGCGCCCCACCGGAAGCTCTACCTCATCGTGCCCTTCCTTGCCACGGCCATCGCCGGCATAATCGACAACTCGCTGTTCACAAGGTTCGCGGTCGTGGGCTATCTGGTCAGCGGTTGGGGCGACGCCGCCGGCGAGCCGGTCGGGGTCCGCTGGGGCAAGCACAGGTACAAGGTCCCCTCCATGGCAGGGGTGAAATGCACAAGGTCCATTGAAGGCAGCATCGGGGTCTTCGCGGCCTCGGTGATCGGGGCCTTCATCGCATTGCAGATATCGCGGATCCCGCTGCTCCCGTCCATCCCCATCGCCTTTGCGGCCGCCGGGGTCGCGACGCTGGTCGAGGCCATCTCGTCCCACGGGCTGGACAACTTCACGGTGCAGATAAGCGCCACAGTCACGGCGGCGGCCATCATCATGGCAGGCGGTATCTAGAAAATTATTCCTCGACGCAAGTGCACTCCATCTGGATGGCCGCGTGGCCTATGTTGAACTCGTTCTTGAGGACCTTCTTCACCTTCGATATCGTCGGTATGGCCTGGTGCAGGGACTGGTTCTCGAGAACAACATGGGCAGTCATGTTGTACATGTTCGTGGTTATCTCCCAGATGTGGATGTCGTGGACCCCCTGGACCTCGGGGACCTTCTCCTTGATGACCCGCTCCACCTCCTTGAGGTCTATGCCCTCCGGGGCCCGCTCGAGCAGGACCCGGATGGAGCTGCGGGCCAGCGAGTATACCCAGGCCAGTATCAGGACCGTGATGAGGACCGAGAGTATCGGGTCCACGACCACCCAGCGGGTAAGTTGGATGATGACGGCCCCGATGACGATGCCCACCGACGAGGCCGTGTCAGAGATCGTGTGCATGAACGCCCCCTTGATGTTACGGTCACCCTCGGGGTTCGCCTTCATCAGGATGGCTGCCGTGGCCAGGTTCACCACGAGGCCAATTACTGCGATGACGAGCATCTCCATCACGGAGATCGCGCCCGGGTGCAGGAACTTCTGATAGGCCTCCCACAATATCCATACCGAGATGGCCACGAGGAAGAAGCAGTTGAACAAGGCTGCCAGGGTCTCGCTCCTGTAGAGACCGAAGCTGTACTCGGGCCCGGGCGCCCTCGAGGCTATCCAGATGGCCGCATAGCTCAGAGACAATGCCAGCACGTGCGTGAGCATGTGGCCCGCGTCCGAGATGAGGGCCAGGCTGTTCGACAGGTAACCGCCCACGAACTCCAATATCATGGTGCCGAATGTGAGGCCAATGGATAGGGCGAGCAGCTTCCGCTCCTTGACCTTGTGCTCGTGGCCCGGGGGCTTCACATGGTGGTGCTTGTGCTCGTGGGGATGCTCGTGCTCGTGGCCCTTTTCAGGCACCGACGGCTCGTGCTCGTGGGCGCAGCTGTAGGCGCCACCTTCTTCGCCCGTACCGTCCACCGGGCAGGCCTTGCCATCCTCGGGCACCTTCTTCTGGGCTTCCTTTTCGGCCATGCGCGAACTCCTCTTCGAGGCCATCTTCTTTCTCGGCCTAGTCCACCTTGATGACCGCCTCGCCGCGCGCCATCAGGAAGATGGCCGCGTGCTCCGGCAGCTTGGCCTCGCCGGCCTTGAGGTCGTAGGACTGGCCCTTGATCTCGAACTTGAGGTCTTTCTTGAGGACCACCGTCAGCGGCTCGTCGCCGAAGACCACCGCGTCCACCAGCGGGTCGAAAGCCGCAACATCGTCTAATGCCAAGGGAATGACGCGCAGGCTCGACTTGCCGTGGAGGCTTCCCGGGAGCCGTATCAATCTGTTGACATCCTTGGTGACGGGCGCGTCGGCCTCGCCCGCGTAGCCCTTGATGCTGTTGACGACGACTTTTGTGAACAGGTTCCTGGCCTTGTCGTTGTTGAAGATCTCGAGGGTGTTGTCCCTGCGGATTTTGTCGGCCCCGCGCCTTCCCTCGGCCCCCTCGAAGAGGACCCTGTAAATCTCCGCGGCCATCTTTTCGCCGATGCCCTCGCCCTCCTGGAGCCGCTCTAGGGCCGCGTCCTTGCCCATACGCTCCAGGTCCGACAGGTACTTGTGCGCGGCGGACCTGAACCGTCCCCTCCAGCCACCCTCCTCTGGCCTCGGCAGGTCGATCCTGTTGTGGACCTTCTGGAACTGGCCCATGCCCGAGACGGAGACGACCTTGGAATCATAGAGAATATCCATGTCCAGGTCCGTGGCCATGATGTAGTCCACGATCTCCTTTCGTTCGTGGCTGTCCAGCGACAGGACCCGCGGGTCCCGGACATGGACGTGGTAGCCGCGCCCGCCCGAGAACACGAGCTCCAGGTCCTTTTCGTCGAAGGCCAGGTCCCTGAGGAGGTACTCGTTCACGAGCTTGATTATCTCCTCCTTGACCTTGTCAAGCATCTGCCGGTAGGTCAGTTTCTCAGCGCCCTTGATGTGGTCCGCGTCTATGTCGAAGATGAGGTCCGCGCCCAGCCAGCCTTTCTGGCCCATGGTCTGGGCGCTCGGCCTCTGGTAATATGCCGACGAGAAGTAGACGTGCCGGGGCCCGCTGGTCCCGAGGAAGGTCATGAGCTTGGCCGGACTTAGGAATGCGGTATGCCTAAGCATCCCCTTGCCGTCCCAGAGAAAGAACGCCCACTCCCTGGCCCCGAACCTGGGGGGCCACTCGGGCTCGTGCTTCTTGTAGTACTCCCCGAACCTGCCCTGGAGGTACCTGATGGTCGGGTCCGGGCCGTCATCTGCCATGGTAACGGAATCGCCACGGTGCCTTATTGTTTTTTGTGGAGCCCTTCCCGCGACCTCTTTGGTCCTGGCCAGGGCCAATCCCCGTCGGCATAGACCATGAGGGGGACCTCCTCGAAGGGCACCGCAATGTCCTTTGCCGTGGCGCCCTTATTCCGGCGGGCCAGCCTGAAGGTCTTCATCTCCTTGCCCACGGTGTCGACCACGAGGGCCACATGGAAAGGCTCCGAGAACCCCGACACCTGGGTATCCTGGTCCGTGCCAGACATGAAGCACCCGTAGCCGGGATGGGAGTGATACCAACCGACGATGATGTATTCGTAGTCCAGCCGGTCCAGCTGCGCGAAGAGGCCCGGGAAGCCGGTCCTGTCGAACCTCACATGGACCTCCGTGGCCTCGAGCGGCGCCGTGAGGGCGTCCCTGGCAATGCCGTAGCTTCTGCCCTTCCACGAGAAGACACCGCCGGACAAAAAGCCCATGGCCTCGAGGCCCTTCTGGGCCTGCGCCTTGCAGTGGGCCACGACGGCATCCATGGCGCTCAACGATATGTAGGCCCGGGACCTGCCGGCCGCATGGCCAGGGGCCCAGGGATGCTCCTTCCCTTTCGGCGGCTCGGCTACGAGCCTCCTTCGGCGGGTCTCCCGAACGATCCTGATGCCCCGGACCAATCCTATCCCTTCCTTTCCACGATCCTGGGGCTCTGCCTCAGGCTTATGAGCGGTTTCTTCGCGGCCGGGCCGCTGGCCAATGAGCCCCCCGGGGGCACGTAGGGCTGGCGGTTGAAAATCTCCGCCGCCCGGGTGCAGCTGTCGGTCCCGTAGGGGCTCGACGGGTTCGGGCTCGACAGCAGTACCTCGATGCCCTTGATGAATAGGAGCAGGTTGGAATCGAAGCTCCAGTCGTCCAGGAGCCGCGTGCACACGAAGCCGCCGTCGTCGGGGACCATGATGTTCGGGTGGAATATGGGCGTGCCCCAGATCACGAGGGGCTTTTGGTACGGGTAGTCCTCGGAGATCTCCAACAAGAAGATGTGCTCGGTCCTGTGGACGACCTTTTCGTCGACGAGCTCCGGACCCGGGACCCCGCGGAGGGTCACCTTGACCATGACGGGAAATCGGCCCGGGTCCCCGACGACCTCGACGGAATGTTCCTTCAGCCCCTTGCGGGCGTTATCGAGCTCGTTTCGGACCCTCTTCTTGAGGAGGTCCGGTGGTAGAGGCATTTTTCACGCACCTGCGACGGATAGAGTCCGATATGCTATTAAAACCCGCCCTCGGGGTCCGGTATCATCTCGAGCATGTCCCCGGCCCGAAGGGACGCCTCGCTCACGCTCATCTGGCCCCGGAGCACCTTCTTCCCGAACCGGAGGACGTAGGCCCCCGGGTTCTTGTTCCAGTAGCTGGCGGCGCTGTCGATGGCGTCCTCCATTGTGTTCTCGGGCTCGAGGTCCATCTCGATGCGGTTGCCCGTGTCTGCGTCGCGAACTGTTATCCTGACGGTCACAGGTTCCCCCCTTGCACCGGTGTCAATGTCAATAGATTAGAAAAGGTTTTGCCCTATTGGTTGAAATACAAAGAAAGGACGGTCAAAAGGTTCGGCAAGGCCTGAAAGGAGGCCTCCGCGATAGGGCGGCGGAGGAGGGGGCGCTGGCCCCTGCGGCGGCGTCATGAACATCACCACGCCTGGTTTGGCCTTCGCGTTAAAATCCTTTGCCGCACCACGGCCTGTGCCACTGGGCAAATATTGATATGTCCGCCACCTGATATCAAACGGTAAGGACGTCTTGGAGGTCCGGCATTGCCCGAGGACAAACCGGAGATAAAACCGACACTGCACGTATCGGACCTCGTCATCAACGACGAGCATATCACCGTGAGCATCGACGAGAACCTCAAGAACGCGAGCCGAAAGATGCTCAACTCAAAGGTGAGCATCGCCTTGGTCCTGGACGCCGAGCAACGGGTCGTCGGCGTGCTACGGTCCAACGACATCCTGGACCGCGTCCTCGAGGGCCTAGCGCCCGAGAAGACACCGGTCTCGACCGTCATGATCCGCGACTTCATCAAGATAAAGATAGACGAGGACCTTGCCAAGATGGCCCCGAAGTTGCGGAAGACGGAGCAGAAACACATAGTCGTCGTCGACGCGGCCGGCAAGTACAAAGGATACTTCTCGTTGAACGACCTGAGGCACTCCCGTGAAATTCTCTCGAAGATGGGCTACAACCCGTTCGAGGAGGCCTAGGGGGCCCGACCCAAGGAGCGCTGGTCGATGGTGCTGGAGACCATAGAGCCCGAGCACGACCCCGAGGCGTTCGAGGTCCTCAAGTCAAAGATCCTCACAGAACGAGGCCTCGACCTTTATCAATACAAGGACAAGTTCCTCATCCGGCGATTCAAGGCCAGGATGCGCAACCGGTGCACGCTCACATACGACGACTACATGGCCCTGCTGGACAGGGACCAGTCGGAGTACATCAAGCTGTTCGACAAGCTGACCATAAACGTCACCGAGTTCTACAGGAACCCCGAGATGTGGGAAGCCTTTAAGTGCATGGTCCTCCCGAAGGTCCTGGCCCGTCCCGAGGAGAAGCGCATCGTTCGCTTCTGGAGCGCGGGCTGCGCCTCGGGCGAGGAGCCCTACACCATCGCCATGCTTGTCGACCAGCACCTCTGCAGGGAGCACCACCTCCAGATCGCCATCCGTGGCACGGACCTGGACGAGGACGCCCTGAAGGCGGCCAGGGCCGGGGTCTACCACTGCGACAAGCTCAGAAAGCTCCCGGAGTCCCTTAAGGGCCGCGACTTCACCGCCGTGGGCGAGAACTTCCAGCTCAAGGACAGGATAATGGACATGGTCCGCTTCCAGCGACACGACCTTATAAGCGGCAAGAAGAACAAGTACTTCGATGTCATCCTGTGCCGGAACGTCATCATCTACTTCACCAGGGCCCAGCAGCTCAAGCTCTTCCACGAGTTCCACGACGCATTGTCGATGGAGGGCTTCATGGTCCTCGGAAAGACCGAGACCCTGCTGCGGGAATGCAAATGCCTTTTCAGAATAGTCGACAGCCACGAGCGGATATATCAAAAGGTCGGATGACCGTCACAGGACCTTCACGGTCTTATCGGCCAGGTGTATCTTGACCCGGCCGGTCTTCGTGTCGAACTCCATGGTCCTGCCGCGGGTCCCGCCAACGTCCTCGGCGATGATGGGCACGTTCATCTCCTTCAGCTTCTTCTTGACCGCCTGGACGTTCCTCTCGCCCACATGGACCCTCTCCGGCATCGGCGCCGACGAGATGAACATCCTGGCCCCGCCTGCTATCTTGGCCACGATCCTGCTCCTGATGGCCCCGAGCTGGATCATCTGATCCATCATGATCTCGATGGCCTTGTCAGCGAACTTCTCGGGCATGTCCTTTTTGAGGCTGAACTCCTCGCTAGGGAGCAGTATATGGGCCATGCCAGCGATGCCCGAGCCCTTCTCGTAGAGGACCACGCCCACGCAGGAGCCCAGCCCCCGGCTGACCAGGACCGCGGGCTCGGACACCACCTTGAGCGTGGCGATCCTTACGGTTATCGGCTCCTCCATCAAGTCTCAACACCTTTGCGTGCGGTTGTGGCATCGCGCTTGCGCTGTGGCTCCGTTCATCGTAAGATGGGTCAGTGCTGGCTCCCTACTTGTCGACGCCGAGGGCCTTCAGTATCAGCTCGGGCGAGCCCGGGTCGAACAGGAATATCACATATCCTTTTATCTTATTCGATGGCTCCGTGAGCTGCGTCTCTATGACAAGGGCCTCCTCGGCCACGGAGGATATCTCGATTATCAGGAAGTCCATGACGGCCCCGATCATGTCGAAGGCCAGCTTTGGCACGGATTGCCTGAGCTTCAGGCCCGTGAAGTCGTTCAGGGCCGTGAGGTAGGACCCGATGAGGATGTTCCCGATCTCCATCAGGGCAGACTGGTCGATCTGCGACAGGATGGTCGTCGAGCCGACCTCCCGGTTCATGATGATGTCCGCCAATGCCAGTGCGCTGTCCCTCGGGAACAGCAAGAGCACCTTGCCTCGGGCGTCGCCGCTGATCTCCAGGTAGACGCCCGCCACCAGGGCCTCCACATTGCCGAACATCTCCGTGAGGCGCTCGACTGGCAGGAAATTTATGTATGGCACTGTCATCTGGACCTTCCTCGCGAGCATCTTCGACAAAGAGTTGGCCGCGTGGCCCATACCTATGTTGCCCACCTCGACAAGCGCGTCCAGTTGGAACTTGGACAATGCAATCTTGTTGCTCATCCGAATCACCCCTTGACCGTCGTTATCGTGCTATCGTCCATGGACATTATACCATCAAACTATTTGAAACCATGACATCTAGATCAGCGTCGCCACATCGAGTATCAGGGCCACACGGCCGTCCCCCAGGATGGTGGCCCCGGCGACGCCCTTGACGTTCTGGAAGACCTTGCCCAGCGGCTTGATGACTATCTCCTGCTGGCCGATGAGGTAGTCCACCACGAGCCCGAGCTTCATGTCGCCCTTCTCGACGAAGACCACCGTCAGGTCCTCCTCCTCAAGGGCCTTCTCGATGTTGAATATCTCATTGAGCTTGATGAGCGGGACGACCTCGTCCCGCAAAACGATGACCTCCTTGCCGTGGACGGTCTTCAGCTTGGACCTCTTGAACCGGCTGGTCTCGAGGACCATGGATATGGGCACCGCGTAGGTCTCCTGGCCGACCCTGATCAGCAGGGCCCTGATGATGGCCATGGTGAGCGGCAGCGTGAGCACGGTCCTGGACCCCTTGCCCTTCTCCGAGAACATCTCGGCCCTGCCGCCCAGGCTCTCGGTCTTGGTCTTCACGATGTCCATGCCGACGCCGCGGCCCGAGACGGCCGTGACCTTCTGCGCCGTCGAGAACCCTGGCATGAACAGCAGGGCCACGCACTCCTCCTGGGTCAGCGTCTGGGCTTTCTTGGCGTCCATGAGGCCCTTCTCCACGGCCTTGCGCTTGATGACCTCGGGGTCCACGCCCTTGCCGTCGTCCTCGACGCAGATGGTGACGAAGTTCTTCTCCCTGGTGGCTATCAGCTTGATGGTGCCGACCTTGCCCTTGCCGGTCTTCTCCCGGTCCTCGGGCTTCTCGATGCCGTGGTCGATAGCGTTCCTGAGCAGGTGGACCAGGGGCTCGCTAATCTCGTCCAGCACGGTCCTGTCGAGCTCTATGTCCCACCCGACGACTATGAACTCGACCTCCTTGCTCTCGGCCATGGCCAGGTCCCGGACCATACGCGGGAACCGGTTGAAGATGTACCTCGTCGGCACCATCCTCATCTTGAGGACCTCGTCCTGGAGCTCCGTCGTGAGCCTGTCTATCTGGCCCAGGGCCTCGTTCAGGTCGTGCAGATTATAAGTCCTGCCGATCTGCACCAGCCGCGACTTGTTGATGACGAGCTCCCCGACGAGGTTCATGAGGTTCTCCAGGTTCTCGATGCTTATCCTGATGCTGGCCCCGCTCTTGAGGGCCTTGTCCTCAGCGGCCGATTTGGTGTCCTCACGCTTCTCGCCCGTTCCCTCGGCAGGTGGCACGGCACCGGGCGGCGGTGACGGTCCCGTTCCCGCGGGAGTGGGCTCCACGGACTGGACCGCCTCGGGCTTTGGCGGCGCGACACCGGCCTTGGCCGCGTCATCCATCCTCTTCTGGGCGTCCTGCCAGGAGCCGTTCCTGTCAATGATCCGCCGGAGCTTGACCAGATCGTTCCTTATACCGATGCCTCCGGTCTTGCCGCTCTTGACCTCGTCGTTCAGCTTCTCGAGCTTGTCGAGGCATTCGAATGTGGTGTTGATGACCTCGTGGTCCAGGGCCATCTTGACCTTCCTGTAGAAGTCCAGGGCCGTCTCCATCTCGTGGGTCAGCCGGCTCATGCTGTTGAAGGACATGGTGGCCGCCATGCCCTTGATGGTGTGCGACGAGCGGAAGACGCAGGCCAGGGCCTCGGAGTCCCCCGGGTTCGCCTCCAGCTTGAGCATGTTCTCGTTCAGCGATTGAAGGTGCTCCGATGCCTCGGACATGAACATCTCGAGGTACTCCATCACTTCCGGGGCGATGGGCTCCTCCTTGAGAACGTCCTCGGGAATGTCCGCCGATGTCGTCGCCGGCTGGGGCGACGGTGCCGCGGGCTGTGTTGGTAGTGCCGCCTGCGCCGACGGTGGTTTCGCGGGTTGGGCCTGCGGGGCTTCCTTCTTGGCCGCCGCGGCCACACCGGGGGCCCTGGGCCCCTTCGTCTTTGCATCCTCCAGCTTCTTCAGGTAATCCGCGATGGGGACCTGGCCCACCTTTCCCGTGCGCACCCCGTCCTTCAGCTTCTCGAGGAGGTTTAGGCCCTCGAAGGTTATCTGGACCATCTCGGGCGTCAGCGGTTGCTTGTTCTTCCTGAACGGGGCCAGGGCAGACTCCATCTCGTGGGAGACCTTCGTGATGTCCTCGTAGCCCATGGTGGCGGCCATGCCCTTGATGGTATGGGTCGACCTGAAGACGTCCTTGAGCGCCTCCATGTCCGACGGGTCCTTCTCTATCTTGAGAAGGTTGTCGTTGAGCATCTGGAGGTGTTCCGCCGTCTCGGAGAGGAACATGTCCTTGTATTCTTCAAGGTTCACCATTTGCTCCCACGCCCTGTACTATGCCTCATGTCGATATTATGCTTTCCATTCAGGTATCCTTGCATATCATCTCTGTTATCTCCCGGGCCATGTCCTGCAGCGGCACCACACGGTCCACCTGGACCCGCTCCTGGGCCGCCTTGGGCATGCCGAACACCGTCGAAGTGTCCTCGTCCTGGACCAGGGCGATGCCCTTGCGGGACTTCACGGTCTCGAGGCCCGAGGCCCCATCCCGGCCCATGCCCGTGAGAATGACCGCGATGATGTTCTTGCCAAATACCTCGGCGGCGGATTCCATCAGCAGGTCTATGCTGGGCCGCACATTGTGGACCTTGGGCTCGTCCGTCAGCGTTATGGTCGGCCTCAGGCGGCCGTCCAGCCTCCGGAGCTTGACCCTCATGTGCCTGTCCCCCGGGGCTATGAGCACGATGCCGTCCTCGATGAGGTCCCCCTCCTCGGCCTCCTTGGCGTTCACCCCGGCGTTCTTCTTGAGCCTCTCGGCGAAGGACCTCGTGAAAGTGGGGGGCATGTGCTGCACCACCAGCACCGCGTAGTTGAGGTCCTTGGGCATCTTGGAGAGCACCTCGGTTATGGCCTGGGGGCCGCCCGTGGAGGCCCCTATGACCACGACCTTCAGCTCCGCCGGGGCGGCCTTCTCGGGCTTGACCGGCATCGTCGGGATTATCTTGATGCCCTTGATGCTCACCTGGGCGGTGTTGCGTATCTTCTCCACGAGCTCCGCACGGATCTTGTGGATGTCCAGGGATATCTGGCCCGAGGGCTTTGCTATGAAGTCCACGGCCCCGCGCTCGAACGAGCGTATGGTGACGTCGGCTTCCTCCTTGGAAATGCCCGTGAGCATGAGCACCGGCGTCGGGCACCGCTCCATGATCCGCTCCAGGGCCGTTATACCGTCCATGTTGGGCATGGCGATGTCCATGGTGACGACGTCGGGCCTGTCCCGGCAGCACTTATCGATGGCGTCGATGCCGTCCACAGCGGTCCCAATGACCTCCATGTCCGACTCCTCGTTAATCATGTCGGAGATGACCCTGCGCATGAAGGCGGAATCATCGACTACCAGAACCCGGATGGGCCGCTCCATTCGTGGCTAGCCTCCCTAGTGGCAGCTCCGTCAAAGGCAGAAGGAAACGGGCCGGGCCCTCGAAGGCCACGCCCCATCAACCGAAGATCTTCTTGATAACGTCGAGCACCTTGCTCTCTTCGAAGGGCTTGACGATGAAGTCCTTGGCCCCGGCCTCCATGGCCTCGTTGACCAGGGGCTGCTGCCCCAGGGCGCTGACCACGATGACCTTGGCGTTCGAATCGAACTCCACGATGGCCCTGGTGGCCTCGATGCCGTCCATGCCGGGCATGACGACGTCCATGGTCACCAGGTCGGGCTTCAGGGCCTTGTATTGCTCGACTGCCTTCATTCCGTTCTCGACATCGGCGGCCACCTCGAATCCGTTCTTCTCGAGGATTTTCTTTAGGACGAAACGCATGAACTGCGAATCGTCCGCAATGAGCACGGTCCTTGGCACGGTTTACCCCCCGACTTCGAACCCTAAGTTCGACTTGAATGTAATCCAGTATTACGATAGACCTTATTATCTTTTTGGTTTCCTTTTTCCGCCCTTTCACGACGCTGTTACTTATGAGTTCCGTCCTTGACCTCTATCTTCTCGACGGTCTCTATCTCGCGCTTGGTCAGTAGCTCCCGGACGTCCATGATGATTATGAGCCTGTCGCCGACCTTTCCCACACCGGTCACGTACTTGGACTCGGCCTCGTTCTGGAGGACGCTCGGGGCCGCCCCGATGTCCTTTTTCTGGATCCTGAGCACCTCGTAGACCGCGTCCACGATGAGCCCGACCACTATGTCCTCCACGGTCATGACCACGATCCTCGTAGCCTTGTCGTGGGGCTTGATCTCCATCCTGAACCTCTTTCTTAGGTCCACGATGGCGGTTATCTGGCCCCTGAGGTTTATGACGCCCTCGAGGAAGGTCGGCGCCCGCGGGATGCGCGTGATTGGCTGCATGCCGATGATGCTGGTGACGTACTGGACCGGGATGCCGAACTCCTCGGTACCCAGTTTCATTATGACCAGCTGTTCCTCGTCGGTCATTGGAACATCACCCGGGGGCCCTCACTTCTTGGCGGCCTTTGCCTCCTTGGTGGCCGCCTCCTTCGCTTCCCTGGCCTCCTTGTGGGCCGAAACCCTCTTTCTCAGCTCCTCCTCCACCCGCTTCTTTATCTCGGCCTCGATGTCCGCCTCGGCGGCGGCATCGCCATGCGTATCGTCCTTCGAGATGCTGAAGGTCTTCGTGATCTCGTTGAGCCGCTCGGCCATCTTGGCCAGGTCCTGGGCCGATGAGGTGATCTCCTCCATGGCCGCCCTCTGCTCCTGGGTGGAGGCCGATGCCTCCTCGGAGCCCGCCGCCGTCTCCTCGGCGACGGTGGCTATCTTGTCCGTGGCCTCGACGACGCGTTCGGTCCCCTTCTTCTGCTGGTCGGCGGCAGCTGAGATGTCCTGGACCATGCTGGCGGTCTCGGTGACCACCTCCACGATCTCCTTCAGGGCCTCCAGGGCGTTGTTGACGACGGTCATGGCCTCGGCCACCTCTTGGGTGCCCTGCTCCATGGTCTTGACCGCGGACTCGGTCTCCCGCCGGATGTCCTTGATGAGCTTGGCGATCTCGTCGGCCGCCTTCTTCGAGGACTCGGCCAGCTTCCTGACCTCCTCGGCGACGACGGCGAAGCCGCGCCCGTGCTCCCCGGCCCTAGCGGCCTCGATGGCCGCGTTCAGCGCCAGCATGTTGGTCTGCTCGGCTATGTTCGTGATTGCGTCCAGTATGACCGTGATCTGCTCGGACCTCTCGCCCAGGCCCTTGACCACCTTGGCCGTGTTCGTCACGACCTCCTGGGTCTGCTTCATCTTCTCCACGGCCTCGCGGGCCGAGTCCCCTCCCTTCTGGGCCACGCCGCTGGCCCTGTTGGAGGCCTCGGCGGCGGACGTGGCCTTGGAGGCCACCTCCTGGGCTGCCATGGACATGATCTCTATGACCGTGCTGGCCCCCTCAATCTGCTGGGCCTGGTCCTGTGCACCCTGGGCGATCTGCTCGACGGTGGAGCTGACCTCCTCCGTGGTGGCGTTCATCTCCTGGGCCGACGCGGCCAGCTGCTGGGCCGTCGTCGCGACCTCGGTGCTGGTCTCCTGGACCTTGGATATGAGATCCCTCAGGTTGGCGACCATGCTCGAGAACGCTGTGGCCAGCTTGCCGAAGTCGTCGGCCCGCTCGGCCTCCATGGACAATGTCAGGTCGCCCTTAGCGACGAGGTCGACGACCTCCAGGAACCTCTGGACCTGTTTCTCGAGATATCCCCTGGCCTCCTGCTCGGCCATGAGGGACTCCTGGATGTGCTGCTCGAGTATCTCCCGTTCCTGCTGCTCCTTCTTGAGCAATGTGATGTCGCGGACGATGTTGGCGATGCCGACGATCTTGCCGTTCTCGTCCCTGACCGGGTGAAGGCTTAGGTCCACGTCCACGATATAGCCGTCCTTATGGAGCCTCTGGGTCTCCAGGTGCGTGATGATGTCCCCGGCCCTGGACTTATCCATGAGCTCGTTGTACTCGTCCATCTTGTCGTCGGGGACGATCTTGACGGCCCGGCCCTTGACCTCCTCCTCGCGGTAGCCGAACATCTTCTCGGCCATCTGGGACCAGGAGGTGACCTTGCCGTCTATGGCCTGGTTTATCAGGCCAATCTCGGAGACCTCGATTATGTCCTCGAGGACCTCCAGCTGCTGGTGGAGGCGGCCGATCTCCCTGTTGCGGTCCGGCTGGGCCTTGGTCTTCGATTTCTTCTGGGCCTGCCTCGCCTCGGGGGCCGGTGCCTCCGGACCTCTTGGGGCCTGGTCCGGGTCAGCCGGTGCGGTCGGGGTTCTCTTTTTAGCCATCCCTCTCACTCTACCTTAACTTGCGTATCTGCAGTCCGATCTCGGTCGCATCGTGCCCGTATATCTTGATGGCGGCCTCGATCTTCTTTGACAGGGCCTCTAGGTGCTGTGGCCCGAGTTCGTCGGGGGTCGTGCCTATGGACTTGCACTGTGCCTTCACCGCGGCCTTCGCGATGAAGTCGCCCACTATGGGCTCGAGAAGTTTCTCTATCTTCTGTGCAAGCTCATTGGCCAAGAACTTCCCCCGCTTTTGCTAGGAATGAGATGTCATTATAAATAACTTATGAAGATTCGAATTTGGATTTGTAGAACATATCGACAAACCATCGGAATGGCCATCGACCTATCCTGTCGAACGCCGCCTGTGCCTCAGCTCCACCGCCGCACCCCGCCTCCCGGCCCTGCGCTCGGCCATCTCGGGCCCGCCCATGACGGCAACGCCGACACCCGCCAGCTCCCCTTTGCGGACAACGGCCACGTCGTCCCCGGGCCGTATCTCTTTCGAGGCACCCTTGACCCCGACGGCGAAGATGGTGCCTGTGGGCTCGAAGTCCTCAATCTCGACGACGTGCCTTCCTAGGCCCTTGACCGTCTCCCCGCCCTCCATGGTCAGCGATATGAGCCCACGGTCCTCGGTCAGTGCACCGGTCTGCTTCCCACCCTTGAAGAGCTTCAGGTGCCCGCTCGAGAAGGCCACCTTATCGACCAGCGCCTCGCCGCCGGGCCCGAACTGGAACCTTGCAAAGGACGCCATGTCCTCGGCCTTCCTTCGGGCCGGCTGGCCCTGGGCACCGTCCACGCCGATGTTCTCGAAAATGCCATCCAGGGCCGAGGTCAGCGACGCCAGGTCATCCTTCTTCCTTGGGTCCTCGGGCTTGAGCATGATGGCCCTTCTGTGAGCCTCGACGGCTTCGGCCAGGAACGGCATCCCCCCGATGTAGGAGACGACCGCGCTGTAGTTCCCATTCTTGAAGAGGTGCCCCAGGCCTTCCTGTATCATCTTGACCTCGGGCGTGTCCCAGTCGCCCGTGACCGCGATGTCGTAGCAGTTGGCGGGATAGAACCGCTCCAGATCCATGGGCACGATGCCCAGCGGGGATGTGACCACGACCTTGTGGACCATGTGCGGCGCCTTGCAGGCGTCTACGGCGCCCGCGATGGCCCTGTGGGTAGGGGAGCGCGAGTAGGGCTTGCGGGCCGAGCATGGCAGGAGCAACAGCACCTTTGCCGACGGCGGCCTCGCGTACCATTCCCTGAACCGCATCTGGAACCTGGCGACCTCGGGCCTGTGAAGGGATTCCCTCGAGCACGCGATGAGGAACGGCTTGCAGATGGGCAGGTACCTCTCGAACGTCTCGAAATGCCTGAGGTCCAGCTCCCTCATGGCCGCCACGAGCCAGGGCTCGGAGCGGACGCGGGCCTCGACGAGCTCGCGGATGGTCGAGCGCGAGATCGCATGGCGGACCGTTCGGCATTCCTGGAGGGCCGCATGATAGTTGTGCATGAGGGCCGAGGCATAATCCGCCTCGGGCCCCGCCTTCTCCTTCGAGCGGGCCGTGCAGGCAGGACAGTGACAGAGTCTGGCCGTCCAGGCCTCATTAGCGTCGTATCTTCCATCGGGAAAAAGCAGGTCGCCCTGGCGCGCGGCCAGGGCCAGCGGTAAGGAGCCGAAGAGGTCCACGCCAAGGTATGCGAGCAAGGCCATGTGCGCCGGCTCGCCTGCGTTCGGCGCCAAGATGAGCCTGCCATATCCGACCGAGCTGCGCAGCGCGGTCATGAACGGCACGAGCCGCTTCGGGTCCCCCAATAGGCCGGCGATGTTCCCGGCCACTGCGACCTCTACGGTATCAGGGACCTTCTCGGGCGGCCTCGGGCCAACGACCAGTATCCTGCCGTCCTTGCTCGATGTCCCCGAAGAGTCCTTGACGAAGTCGGCGAGATACGATGGGCACGAGGCCCCGGCCGGGATGTCCGCGCCATCGCTCCCGTCATCGATGAGGACCGGGCCTTCCCCGGCCTCCACCAAAGGAGCGCCCGGCCCTAGGACCATGGCCTCGGCCCCTGGGAACAGGGCCGCCCTGCTCGAGGTCAGGTACAGGACCGCGGGGGTCCTCACCTTCTGCTTGGCCTTCGGTTCCCAGGACGCGACCTTCGCGAGGCCGTCCCTGAAGTTCACCTCGAGCAATCCTCGGTCCCCCCTCGATGGCCCGGATGGGCTGGACAACCCCACCTGGTTTCTAACATATAAATAGTCGTCACATCCAAAACAGCTCAATCTCGAGGCCCCGGTTTTCCGTCGACAAACACCGGTTTTCCTTTAAATACTATTTAACGCAAACTATTTAAATAGCCCCTTCCTTTCTGTCTTGCTTAAGGGGAGAGGATTTCATGGTCGAAATCAAGATAGAGAATGTAGTCGCAACCACCTCCGTAGGACGGGACCTGGACCTCAAGGCCATCGCACTCGCCCTCGACAACGCCGAGTACGAGCCCGAGCAGTTCCCGGGGGTCGTCTACAGGATAAAGAAGCCGAAGACCGCGACACTCCTTTTCAGGAGCGGCAAGCTGGTCTGCACCGGTGCGAAGTCCATAGAGGACGTCCACACGGCCATCAAGATCGTCATCAAGATGGTCGAGGAGGCCGGCATACCGGTCGACAGGAACCCCAAGATCGTGGTCCAGAACATCGTCGCCTCCTCCGACCTGCACACCGAGCTGAACCTCAACGCCATAGCCATCAGCCTCGGCCTGGACCGGGTCGAGTACGAGCCCGAGCAGTTCCCGGGCCTTGTCTACAGGATTGATGTGCCCAAAGTCGTGGCCCTCCTCTTCGGCTCCGGCAAGATCGTCTGCACCGGTGCCAAGAAGGTCTCCGACATCGAAGAGGCCGTCGAGAAGATATACCACGAGCTCAGCACCGCGGGCCTTCTGAAGAAGACCTAAGCCGGCCCAGCTCATGTTCTATTGTTTTTTACGGGCCTAGCGACAGCGCTGCTTGAAACTATAATGATATAATAATAATTGTATGTATATTATGTACAAAGAATGTACAAGATATTTAATAAGATGAAGAGATTCCTCTCTCACGGACCAACGGGGATGGGGCAAGCTTGGCAGAGCGCGAGGTCCTTGATGAAATAAGGAAGGCAGAGGCTAAGGTGGCCGAGAAGGTCGCGAAGGCCAAGGCCGACCGTGAGGCCCTCCTTGCAGCCGCCAGACAGAAGGCCCGGGAGATGGTCCAGGCCGCGGAGGGCGAGGCCGAGGCGGCCTACAAGGCCGAGATCAACAAGGCCCGCGCGGACCTCCAGCGCCAGCTTGACAAGATAAAGGCCGAGGGCGACAAGCAGACCGCCGTCGCCAGGACCAAGGCCGAGATGCGCATGGACGCGGCCGTCGAACTGATCATGAAGGAGTTCGAGAGGTCGATCGATGTTTAGGCCCCACAAGATGTCGAAGGTCCTCATCGCAGGTTCCGCCGACCTCCAGGAGCGGACCATAGAGGCCCTGTTCGAGCTTCGAAGCCTACACCTAATGGATTTCGGCAAGGACGACCCGTTATTCAAGATGGGGGCCCCAATGAAGGAGGCCGGCCCCTCATCTGAGAGGCTGCTCAAGCTCAGGAGCGCCGAGAAGGTCCTGGGCATCGACCAGGCCCACGGGGCCGAGCTAGTAGGTAACGAAGGGCCGGTCCCTGTCGCCGAGGTCGAGGGCGGCCTCGTGGCCATCATCAAAGAGATCGACCAGGACATCATGACCAAGTGGGAGGCCAGGAACGAGCTGGAGAACACGATACGGGACCTCGATCGCAAGGTCGAGGAGCTGGCACCGTTCTCGGACATGCCGCTCAAGCTCGAGGATTACGAGCCGTACCAGAACCTGGCGGTCCTCGTCGGGACAGTGCGCACGGACCCGGGCCCGGCCCTGAAGGAGAGGCTCGCGGGCAAGGGCTACGGGCTCTTCGTCGCTAGCCACAAGGTGGGCAACCTCGTGGCCCTCTTCGTAGAGAAGGGGGCCCAGGAGGAGGCCTCCAAGGTTCTCTTCGACCACGGCTTCGCCGAGGTCAGGCCTCCCCAGGGCAAAGGGCTCCCGAAGGCCCATATGGCCAACATCTCCGAAGAGAGGAAGGGCCTCGAGAAGGAGCGTGCAGGGCTGGACGCGGAGCTCAAGGACCTCAGCAAGAAGCACGCCCGGCACCTGCTGGCCTCGGAGGAGCACCTGCGCGAGAAGGTCGAGAAGGCCGAGGCGCCCCTCAGGTTCGCCACATCGCCGAACGCCTTCGTCATCGAGGGCTTCGTGCCCGAGACGGGGGCCAAGCGACTGATGGAGGAGCTTTCCAAGGCCAGCGAGGGTCGTCTCTACATCGAGATCTCCGAGCCCACCAAGGATGACAAGATACCGGTGGCATTAAAGAACCCGGGCCCGGTGAGGCCCTTCGAGGTCCTCACGGACCTGGTCGCGAGGCCCAAGTACGACGAGGTCGACCCGTCGGTGCTCATGTTCATCGGCATGCCCATCTTCTTTGGCCTCATGCTCGGCGACATGGGCTACGCCATCGTCATCCTGGTATGCATCGCTCTCGGGGTCTTCACCAAGCTCTTCAAGTTCCTCGGCATGGGCGGCGCCGCCCCGCAGCTCAACACCATACTGGCCCTGTGCGCCATATCGTCGTTCATCTTCGGGTTCCTATACAACGAGTTCTTCGGCCTGGAGCTCCTCCCGCTGGCGAGCGCCCATGGCTCCGATGCCATAGCAATCATCCCCTGGGTCAACTACCCTGAGTTCACGGTCCCCAGGATACTTGTGTTCGGCCCGACGAGCTTCCCTGTAATAAGGTTCGAGAACGTGCTCCCGCTCCTCAAGTTCACTATCTGGATCGGGGTCATCCACATCTTCCTCGGGTTTTGCATAGGCTTCAGGAACAAATACGTGGCCCACGGGCTCGCCCACGCGGTCTACGAGAAGGGCTCCTGGCTCTTCATCCTGACCGGCGGCGTCATTATCTTCTACTTCCTGTTGAGGGACGTGGGGGGCTACGAGCACCTCTACTACTCGCAGGCGGCGACCTATTTGGGCTTCATCATGCTTGTCGTCGGCTGCGTCCTGGTCATCAAGGGAGAGGGCCCGATGGGGCTAATACACATCCCGTCCATCATCTCCAACGCCATCTCCTACGCCCGGATCCTGGCCATAGGGCTCTCCTCGGTGGGCATCGCCTTGGCATTCAACAACATGGCCATCGGGCTCTTCAAGGCCGGCGGGATGAATATAGTGCTGGGCGCGCTGGTCTTCTTCATGGGCCATTTCATCAACATCCTCCTCGGCATACTGGGTCCAGGGCTCCACTCCCTGCGACTGCACTACGTGGAGTTCTTCGTGAAGTTCTACGAGGGCGGCGGGACGCGCTACGCCCCCTTCGGCATGGTCCGGAGGTTCACTACGGCGGCCTCTAAGGCCCCAGCGGCCACGAAGGTCGCGAATCACGATCCACAGGTCATCGTTAGGGTCATGTGATCGGAAGGTGAGAGCAATGGACAAGAATAGGGCAATGAGACGGATCGGGCTGGGCCTCGTGGTTGCGGGCCTGGTGATGATGTGCCTCGCCATACCGGGCGGCGTCGCCGCCCAGGGCGGAGGCAGCACGACGGGTAACGACTATAGGCCGATAGGCATAGGACTCATAGCCATCGGCGCGGGCATAGCCATTGGTGTGGCCGGCATGGCCACGGCCAAGGCTCAGGCGGACATAGGCACCGCTGCCGTGGGCGCGGTAGCAGAGGATCCGACCCTGTTCGGCAAGGGGCTGATCCTGACGGTCATCCCCGAGACCATCGTCATCTTCGGCCTGGTGGTGGCGCTGATACTGCTGTTCGTCACCATGGGTCAGATCTGACGGGCCGGCAACAAAAACGAGGGACGCTGCGCCCGTTGGGCGCGCAGGGGAAGAGGATGGCATGAGCTTGGACAAGATGGCGGCGGACATCCAGCGTAAGGGTAATGAAAAGGCCGAGGAGATACGCTGCGAGGGCAAGGGGGAGGCCGAAAGGCTCCTCAAGGAGGCCCAGGCCAAGAAGAAGGCGATACTCGAGGCCTCCCTGGCGGATGCTATCAAGGCCGTCGGGAGGCTCCGCATCCAGGAGACCGCCAGGGTCGAGCTCGAGAACCGCAGGGCCCATCTGATGATGGAGCGGGACATGCTGGACATGGCCCTAGAGAAGGCCAGGGAGAAGCTAGTGGCGCTCCCCGCCGATAAGGACCGGGACATCCTGCGCCGGCTGCTCACGAAGCACGGGTCCAAGGCCCCCGTGGTCATCTCCTCCAGGCGGCAGGAGGCCACGGTCAAGGCCTTGGCCCCGTCCCTCAGGTTCGGAGGCAGCATCGACTGCCTGGGGGGTATTATCCTGCAGACGATCGACGGCAGCGTCAGGCACGACCTCAGGTACGAGACCTTGCTGGAGCAAGCGGCCCAGGCATCCATGCGGGATGTCGCGAAGGTCCTGTTCCAGGGATAGGACCGCAAGGATGAGAGGATCATGGCTAGGAACCACATGGGCGAAAGGGAGGCGGGTAGGGACAATTTCCCCTACGCTGCGACCAGGGTCAAGGCCAGGAAGTCCACCCTCATACCGAAGGCCCAGTACGAGAAGTTCCTGGTCATGGACCTGCGGTCCATAACGCGGTTCATCGGCGAGACCGAGTACTCCAAGGAGATCAGCGAGCTGAGCACGAAGTACTCGGGCCTCGACTTGGTCGAGATGGCCACCTACGAGAACCTCGCCAGAAACTTCCACGAGATCCTGAAGTTCTGCCGCGGGAACCTCAAGCGGGTCGTGGAGAGGTACCTCACAATCTGGGACACATGGAACATAAAGACCATCTTAAGGGGCAAGTCCTACGGGGCCAGCCAGCAGGAGATACTCGATGACCTCGTGCCCGCCGGGACCTTCTCTCGGGAGGACCTGCGGGAGATGGTCGTCGCCGAGGACATAGATGCCCTCCTCGAGCGCCTAAAGGGCACCGAGTTCCACAGGCACATCCTAGACGCCAAGACCGCCGGGGGAGATGTGGACCTCATGAAGCTCGAGAACGTCCTGGAAAGGGATTACTACGCCGACCTGCTGACGATAGCCACAGGCACGGGGTGGGTCCACAAGATCATCGTCCGGTTCTTCCGCGAGAAGATAGACCTGGTGAACCTGAAGACGCTCTTCAAGCTCAAGTTCGCCGAGATGGAGCCCGAGTTCATCGCGAGCTACCTGCTGCCCGGCGGCCACGAGCTGAACATGTCCGAGCTGAAGCATTTGGCGGGCACCGAGGACTTCGAGCGCTTCCTGAACGAGCTCAAGTCCTACAGGTTCTGGCCCGCCATCAAGGGCCCGGCGGAGGCGGCCTCCGAGAGTGGGACCTTGAACATGGTCATGAGCGCCCTGGACGCCAACCACTTCCGGACCGCCAGTAAGTTCGGAAAGCTCTATCCGCTGTCGCTGCTGCCATTCCTGGACTATTTCATATGGAAGCGCATCGAGGTGGACAACATAAGGATCATATGCCGCGGCAAGGAGGCCGGGCTGAGCGAGGACCTCATCAGGTCCATGCTCATAACATGAGGACCGGAGGCCAAGCATGGACATAGCGGTCATAGGGGACGAGGAGTTCCTACTCGGGTTCAGGCTCGCGGGCATCAGGAAGGTGGTGCCTATCGACGATAAGGGCCGGGTGGCAAAACTGGAGGAGCTCCTTAGGGACCGCTCCGTAGGCATCCTGGTCATGCACAACGAGGACATGAAGAAGCTGGACCCGCACATCAGGAGGAGGCTCGTGGAGAGCGTCGAGCCCGTGGTCATATCCATCGGGCGGGTGGAGGAGGTGGACCTGCGCGAGAGGATAAAGCAGGCCGTGGGGGTGGACCTTTGGAAATGATCTTCGCATCGTTCTCATTGGTGAGTGAAAGGATGGAGGGCCGTCTATGATCGTGAAGCCCAGGGATAAGGGGGCTGTCTGGAGGGTCTCGGGACCTGTGGTCACCGCGACCGGGATCGCGCCTCGCATGTACGATGTCGTCTTCGTCGGCGAGGAGAGGCTCATGGGCGAGGTCATAGGCCTCGAGCTGGACAAGTCCATCATCCAGGTCTACGAGGACACCTCCGGCGTCAGGCCCGGCGAGCCCGTGGCGGCCACGGGGAACCCGCTGCAGGTCGAGCTGGGCCCCGGCCTCATGCGGAGCATCTACGACGGCATCCAGAGGCCGCTGCCCGTGCTGAGGGACACCATGGGGGACTTCATCAAGCGCGGCGTGACGGCCCCGGGCCTCGACCACGCCAAGGCCTGGAAGTTCGTCCCCACGGTCAAGCCCAAGGACATGGTCCTCCCGGGCGCCATCATAGGGACCGTCCAGGAGACCAAGAACGTCCTTCACAGGGTCCTCGTGCCACCCCTGCCGGACAGGAAGGCCAAGGTGGCCGAGCTCCACGAGGGGAGCTACAAGGTGGACGACGTCATCGGCCGCCTTGAGGACGGCCGCGAGCTCCGACTTATGCAGAGATGGCCCGTGCGCTTCGGCAGGCCGTTCCTGGAAAAGAAGCTGCCCGACATCCCGCTCATCACGGGCCAGAGGATATTCGACACGCTGTTTCCCGTCGCCAAGGGCGGCACGGCGGCCATACCGGGGCCCTTTGGCAGCGGCAAGACCGTCATGCAGCACCAGCTTGCCAAGTGGTCCGATTCGGAGATCGTCGTCTATATCGGCTGCGGCGAACGCGGCAATGAGATGACCGAGGTGCTGACCGAGTTCCCGGAGCTCAAGGACCCGAAGACTGGCGAGCCCCTTATGGAGAGGACCGTGCTCATCGCCAACACATCGAACATGCCAGTCGCGGCCCGCGAGGCCAGCGTCTATACCGGCGTCACCATCGCCGAATATTACCGCGACATGGGATACAATGTCTCGCTGATGGCGGACAGTACCAGCCGCTGGGCCGAGGCCATGAGGGAGATATCGTCCAGGCTCGAGGAGATGCCAGGCGAGGAAGGCTATCCGGCCTACCTGGCCGCCAAGCTCGCCGCGTTCTACGAGAGGGCCGGCCGCGTCACGACCCTGAACCACCAGGACGCATCGGTCACGATCATCGGGGCCGTCTCCCCGCCCGGCGGCGACTTCTCGGAGCCGGTCACGCAGAACACCCTGCGCATAGTCAAGGTCTTCTGGGCCCTGGACGCCAAGCTCGCCAACCGCCGGCACTTCCCGGCCATCAACTGGCTGAACAGCTACAGCCTCTACAACAACATACTCGAGAAATGGTTCGTCGACAATGTCAGCCCGGACTTCGCAAAGCTGCACCACTGGACCATGGAGCTGCTACAGAAGGAGGCCGAGCTGCAAGACATCGTACAACTGGTCGGCAGCGACGCCCTTCCCGAGGAGCAGCAATTGCTGCTGGACGTCGCACGGCTGGTCCGTGAGGTCTTTCTGCAGCAGAACGCCTTCCACGACGTGGACACATACTCGCCCATGACCAGGCAGTTCGCGCTGCTATCGACCATCAAGAGGTACAACGACCTCTCCGTCAAGGCCCTGCAGAACGGGTCACCGCTCGAGTCGATAACCTCCATCAAGGCCAAGGACCTGCTGGGCAAGATACGGTTCGAGGTCCAGTTCGACAAGGAGCTGGCCTCGGCGGTCAAGTTGATGGAAGAGGAGTTCGAGAGCATGGCGACATTCGCCCCGACCAAGACCCCCGATGGAGGTGAGTAGGATGGTCAAGCAGTACCATACCATCACCGAGATCTCGGGCCCGCTGGTCTTCCTCGAGGAGACCGAGCCCGTGGGCTACGGCGAGCTGGTCAAGATACAGCTGTCGGACGGGACCGTCAAGCGCGGTCAGGTCCTGGATACCTCGCAGGAAATGGTCGTCGTGCAGGTCTTCGAGGGCACCTCGGGCCTCGATAAGGCAGCGGGCGTGACCTTCCTCGGGGAGACCATCAAGCTTCCGGTCTCCATCGGCATGCTCGGGCGTGTCCTGAGCGGCAGCGGCGATCCGCTCGACGGCGGGCCGCCCATAATACCAGAGGACCGGCTCGACATCATGGGCGCGGCCATCAACCCCTGGGCCCGGGAGAACCCCAAGGAGTTCATCCAGACCGGCATCAGTACCATCGACGGAATGAACACCCTTGTCCGGGGCCAGAAGCTCCCGATATTCTCGGGCAACGGGTTGCCGCACAACGACATCGCGCTGCAGATCGCGAGGCAGGCCAAGGTCCGCGGCGAGAAGGAGGAGTTCGCGGTCATCTTCGGGGCCATGGGCATCACCAACGAGGAGGCCCAGTACTTCATGCACGACCTCGAGAGGACCGGGGCCCTTAAACGGGCGGTGATATTCCTGAACCTCGCCGACGACCCGGCCATCGAGAGGCTCATCACTCCGAGGCTGGCCCTGACGGCGGCCGAGTACCTGGCATTCACCCACGGCATGCAGGTCCTGGTCATCCTGACGGACATGACGAACTACTGCGAATCGCTCCGCGAGATAGGCGCAGCGCGAGAGGAGGTCCCGGGCCGGCGCGGCTATCCGGGGTACATGTACACCGACCTGGCCTCCATCTACGAGCGCGCGGGGAAGATCAAGGGCCGCAAGGGAAGCATCACCCAGTTTCCCATCCTGACCATGCCCGGCGACGACATAACGCACCCGATTCCGGACCTGACGGGCTACATCACCGAGGGCCAGATAGTCGTCTCGAGGGAGCTGCACAGGAAGGGAATCTACCCACCCATCAATGTTCTCCCGTCGCTATCGCGGCTCATGAACGCGGGCATCGGGCCCGGCTACACGCGCGAGGACCACAAGCCCGTGTCAGACCAGCTCTACGCGGGCTACGCCGAGGGCAGGGATCTGCGGGGCCTCGTGGCCATCGTCGGCAAGGAGGCCCTGTCGGACAAGGACCGGGCCTTCCTGGACTTCGCCGACGTCTTCGAGAACAGGTTCGTCCGCCAGGGCAAGGAAGAGGACCGGACCATCGAGGAGACCTTGGACCTCGGATGGGACCTGCTGTCCAGCCTGCCCGAGGGCCAGCTGACGCGCATAGACCGGAAGTGGGTACAGAAGTACCACCCGAAGTACAGGAAGAAGGACGAAAAGGCCGCGCCGCCGGCGCAGGCCCCCAAGGGGAGACCGTAGAGAGGTCCCAGGCATGACCATCAAGGACAATGTCAAACCGACAAGGTCCGAGCTGCTCGAGCTAAAGAAGAAAATCAAGCTCAGCCTGTCTGGCCACAACCTCCTGAAGATGAAGCGCGACGGCCTCATCATAGAGTTCTTCAACATCCTCAACAAGGCCAAGGACGTCAGGGCCACGCTCGTCGCGGACTTCAAGGTTGCCGAGGAGAAGATAGCCATCGCACGCTCGGCTGAGGGCGCCCTGGCCGTCAAGTCCGCGGCCTTTGCCCTGAAGGACAAGCCCGACATCAAGCTCCGCAGCAAGAACGTCATGGGCCTGGTGGTCCCGGTCATCGAAGCCTCCAAGATAAGGAAGAAGGCCGCGCAGAGGGGCTACGGCATCCTGGGGACCTCGTCGCGCATCGACGAGGCCGCCGAGGCCTACGAGGAGCTAGTCGAGAGGATCATACTGGCCGCCGAGGTGGAGACCACCATGCGGAAGCTCCTCGATGATATCGAAAAGACCAAGCGGCGCGTCAACGCCCTGGAGTTCAAGGTCATCCCCGAGCTCGAGGAGGCAGCCGCGTTCATCCGGCTGCGCCTCGAGGAGATGGAGCGCGAGAACATCTTCAGGCTCAAGAGGATCAAGAGCAAGGCCCACGAGACCCTCGGCAAGGAGGCCGACAAGGAAGTGGACACGACGGCGGCCGCGAAGCCGGCCTGAGGTCTGCCGCTATTCCTTCGGCTGCTCGGGACGCTCGAACCTTCTCGTCGGGGCCGGCCTGAAGTTCTTACCAATGATATAGGTCTCCGAGCTCGAGCTCCGGCTTGCTTTGGGATGATGGGCCTTGCAGAACGCAAAGGGCCGCGAGACCTCCCTGAGGAAGGCCTTGAACATGTCCCCGACGAAGATCTTGACCACGAAGGAGCCGCCGGGCCTGAGTATCTTGCAGGCGAAGTCGAAAGCGGTCTCGGAAAGCTCTATGGATTTCGCGTGGTCGATGTTGTAGTTGCCGCTGATGTTGGGGGACATGTCCGACAAGACCACGTCGGCCCTACCGGTGGGGAGCGCCTCGACCACCTTTCGGGCGATCGCCTCTTCCCTCATGTCTCCCTTGATGATGATTGCGCCTTCCAGTGGCTTCACCCGGTCCAGGTCAACGCCCACGACGGTGCCCCTCGGCCCAGTGAGCTCCACGGCCACCTGGAGCCAGCCGCCTGGGGCGCAGCCCAGGTCGACCACCGAGTGGCCGGGCTTGAGGATGCCGAACCTCTGGCTGATCTGGAAGAGCTTGTAGGTGGCCCTGGAGCGGTAGCCCTGGCTCTTGGCCTTCTTGTAGTAGGGGTCCTGCTTGTGCTCCCGGACCCATCGCCTGGTCATCCGGCCCGCCTTCTCCCTGGGCCCTTCCACCGAACGACGCACACGCATCCCGCGATGATGGCCATGCCAGGCATTATGGTCATAAACCCGCAGGAGCTCGACTGCAGCCCGGTCGGGCTGACCGTGTAGAAGTCCACGGCCTCGGGATGGCCCTGGACCTCGATCCTGAGGACACGCGCCCCCTTCTTGGCCTTCCAGTCTGCGGAGATGTTGTGGCTCTCGCCTGGCGTGAAGACCTTGGCCTTGCTCTGGGCGAATGTGTTCGTGTTGTCCTTGAAGACCACGACGATCTCCTCGGCCGCATCACCCGTGTTCGTGACCTCAGCGGTCACGGTCACGGACCGCCCCTCGGTGGGCTGCACCTCCGAGAGCCGGACATTGCTGACCGTGAAGGCCGCCCTGGGCCTGTGGCCGACGGTGACCGGCAGGTCCTTCCGGATGGCCCCGAGGACAATGGATAGGCTGTGCTTTCCCTCCTTGCCGCTCGTGTTCCAGGCCATGCTGACGTTCTTCTTCTGGCCGATGTTGAGCACGAATGGGGTCTTCCCAAGGCTTACGTTGTCGACCAGGAAGACGGCGTCCAGGCTGGCGTTGGCGTCACCCGTGTTCTGGACGGAGCCGTTGATGGAGGCCAAAGCACCGTCGATGAGCCCCGCGGGCGAAACCTGCATGGAATCGATGACCAGGACCGGCGCTGGCCTCTTCGTCAGAGATATGCTCGCACTCGCGTTGTTGTTCGACGTGTTCGTGTCGCCCTGGGCGACGATGGTGACCTTGATCGAGTAGGTCCCCGGCGCCAGGCCCGTCGTGTTCCATTGCCCCTTCGCAGTGGCGCTTATGGGGACCACGGGCTTGACCTCGCTGTCGACGAGCGTGGACCCGAGGTAGAACGCCACGGCCACGTTCTCGGCCGTGGTCCCGTTGTTCCTGACGATGGCCGTTATCTCGACCGTATCGCCGATATAGGCCGTGGCGGGCACGAAGGAAATGTCCTTGGCCGCTATGGAGACGTCGTAGCCCGTGGCCCCCGCGGGGAACGCAGGGATAAGAAACAGGATGGCCAGAAGTACGGCAAGCTGGATGGACGAAGAAAAAAAGGAAAAGGGAGGGGCCCGCATGACCGCCTCACCCTGTCTTTTATCCTGCCGGCCCGGCCTACCTGACCGAGTCGATGTCCAGGTCCTTGCTGGACGTAAAGCCCGTTTGTGTGGCCCTACCGACGATGTCCTTGGACTTGACGCCGGTCACGACGAGCATGACCCTGATGGTACCCTCGAGGTCCGGGTCCA
>Ga0315288_10001767_pt1 | contig 28012 bp, 16 predicted proteins | sample YL17G11_20_MG_FD_203454 | JGI IMG/M metagenome (GOLD analysis project Ga0315288, IMG submission 203454) | Sediment microbial communities from Yellowstone Lake, YNP, Wyoming, USA - YL17G11_20 | ecosystem: Environmental > Aquatic > Freshwater > Lake > Sediment | place: USA: Wyoming | collected... | reverse complement strand
AGGCTCGCGGGCGCGTTATTCATAATGAATTCACGGACAGCGCCGACACGCTGGTGCTTGATATCTCTTCGGCGTATGATGTCAGCGAGCTCAAAAAGCTCGAGCGCAAGTTCGTGTATTCGCGCCAGGCCAGCGGCTCTCTGACGGTGACCGACCAGGTCGCCTTCTCACGGCCTTGTGATTTCGCCGCCGCGCTGGTGACGTTCAGCGATTGGAAGAAGGTCTCTGCTTCGTCGTTGATGGTCTATGATTCGGATAAGGCTCTCAGCGTGGATATAGAAGTGGATGGCGCCGATTTCGAGATAAAACCCGAGACCATTGACGAGGACGTCAGTGCGCGAAAAAAGCCGACGCGATTGGGCATCAACCTTAAAGGGGCCGTAAACAGTGCGACTGTCCGTCTTGTGATAAGACCCATAGAGCAAAGCGGCTCGGCGCAGCGTTAATTCCATTCGGCGGCTCCCGGCACACCGCGGCCGCGCCGCAAATGACGGGCAGAGCACAGAAAAAAGAGAACTATAGCTTAAAATGCGATGTTCGTGTACACGAACATCGCCTTCTCTCGCCGCCGGGGATGTGGAGGGAGGAAATTTGCTTGATTGTCGGGGGCCAGAGCGGTTAGATGATGGGCGTGAACAACTGTTTCGGGGAATGATTTGTCGGGAGGCGCAGTATGAATGTGATAGATTTCCTGGATGAGTCGGGCGTGAAGTACGAGGTCACCAAGCACGAGCCGGCGTTCACCGCTCAGCAGATGGCTGCCGTGGAGCACGAGCCGGGCAGGTACGTGGCCAAGCCGGTGATTGTCAAGGCGGACGGCAAGCATCTGATGTGCGTCCTGCCGGCGCCGTGCAAAATCGACCTGCGGGCGCTCAAAAAACAACTTGGCGCAAAGTCGGTCGAGCTGGCGGACGAAAACGATATGGCCGGAATGTTCGAAGACTGCGACCTGGGCGCCGAGCCGCCCATCGGCAATCTCTACGACCTGCCCACGATTATCGACAAGGCGCTCGTGGACGACGACCACATCGCCTTCCAGGCCGGCACACACGACAAGGCCGTCCGGATGAGCATGGCCGACTACCGCAAACTGGTCAAGCCCAAGGTGCTCGAGTTCGGCTATCACGTCACGTCATAAGAGCCTATCCGAATAACTTGGTCGTCATGAGGCTGAGCGAAAAGCCCGAGGCCAAGACGGCAGGCCAAAAACGCTCGGAGGCATGGTTTGTTCCACGCTGAGAACGTTTTTGGCCGACAACGCAGGCATCGGGCTTTGCAGCCAGCCGGAATAGACCGGGTTATGCGGGTAGGCTCTAAGTGCGTGATAATGCATCAAACGTGACGGCGGCCCGCCGGAGAAATTGTCAGTAAGGTTTTTCCACGAGCCGGCCGCCCACGAATTTGTGCAGTATGCTGGACATGAGGGTCTGATACGGCAGACCTTCTTCGAGAGCCTTCTTCTGAATCTTGACGAGGTCTCTCTCTGAGATTCTGATATTGACTCTCTTGTCCTTCCGAAAGGTGGCCCGGGCGTACTGTTCGTACCTTTTCGCCTCTCTCTTGAAACCCCGGATGGATTTGCACCGACCCTGCTCGACGGACTCCAGCAGTTCCTTTTCTTCTTTACTGAGTTTCACGCTTATTACCTCCGAGATATTTCTTTGTCATTTTGCGGCTCGGGATTATTGTCTTTAGAAACACACAGTCCTCTGTCTCAACAAAAGGCACGAGATAAACATAATCGTCAACATCGACAACAAATACTTTCTGGTCGGGATACTTATCGGGGTTCGGATGTTCGATAATATCGAGCAGGCCGCCTCGGATAAGCGAGAAGACGATTTCTTCGAATGCAATGTTTCGGTCGGACCGTAACTCGTCATTCTTGCCAGCATTCCAATCAAAGTTCTTCATGGTACAAATATAGCATAATGTGTGCCTTTTGGCAATAGCACCTCTCTTTTTCTTCAGGTCTTCACGTAGAACGAGATTTACGCTGTAATAACGCCCTCTATCTGCCTGGGAAATGCGTTTATCGCCTTTGGGCTGCCAGCAGCCAAGAGGCCCGCGCACGCCCACCAACGCCCTCATTCTGCTGGTAGCCGCCAAAGCGCAAAACGCACCTTTTGGATTACAAGACGGCCGGTAGGGTGTGCAAAATTCATTTTGCACACGCGGAAAGTCTAACAAAAATCCAGGTCACCCAATTTCCTCGTCGATCCAGGAGATAAGCTCCTTCAGGTCGTTGAGCGTGATATCGCCCATGTGTGCGATTCTGAAGGTCAGTTCTTTTAGCTTTTTGTAGCCGTTTCCAAAGGCGGTGTTGTGCTTTTTCTGTACCGCGGCGATGACTTCGCCGACGTTGATCCCCCGGGTGTTCTTGATTGCCGTCAGAGTGTTGGAGGCATACTTTTCCTCGCAGAAGAGCTCGAATTTCTTCCTGGCCCATCCTCTGACGAATTCCGCCATCTCAAAGTGCCGCTTCCAGACGTTTTCCATGCCCTCTTTCACGAGCTTGTGACACTGGTAGTTGAGCGCCATAATGTGGGGTATGCTGGGTGTAACGAGGGTCTGATTTTTCTGGGCGGCCTCAGCCCAAAGCTCAAAGTTGAAGTAGTAGCCGCGGTTGGGCACGCTCTTGCTCTTTTCGAGCGCGCGGCTGCTGACGACGGCCACGGCAAATCCGGGCGGAATGGCAAACGCCTTTTGGACCGAGGCGAACGCAACGTCCCAGCCAAGCTCGTCGAATTTCAAAGGCAGGCCGATCATACCGCTCACCGAATCCACAAAGACAAGGACATCGGGATATTTCTTCTTCATCATCTTGCTTATTTCGGCGACGGGGTTCATCAGGCCGGTGCTCGTCTCGTTGTGGACGAGGGTGACGGCGGAGTATTTGCCCGTCGCGAGCTTTTCGTCGATCATTTCCGGGAGAATGGGCTTGCCCCATTCCACTTTCAGCTCATCGACATTCGCTCCGCAGCTTCTGGCCACCTCGGCCCACTTATCGCTAAAAGCGCCGCAGCCGGTTGCCAGCAGCGTCTCGCCGGGAGCGACGCAGTTGCGCACCGCCGCCTCCCAGATTCCCGACGCCGACGAGGTGGACAGGAAAACGTTCTGCTTGGTAAAAAGGAGCTGCTTTAGCATATCGACCGTCTCGCCGTGAAGCTGGGCGTATTCTTTGCCGCGGTGTCCGAGTGTCGGACGGGCGAGCTGCTGAAGGACATCGTCAACGACCATTACCGGGCCGGGGATGAACAATCTCGGCGGGTTCTTCCAATCTGGCATTTTCAGGTTCTCCCGAAAAAAGTTAGAGTTTGTTGATAGTTACGCCTGTGAACATTTTCGGATAGAAGTACGTCGATTTCTGCGGCATTCTTTCGCCTGCGTCGGTGACTTCTATCAACTGCTGCATTTTTATTGGGTTCATAAAAAACGCGGCCTGTTTCAGACCGGCGTCCACCTGCGCAATTGAATCGTCGATTGCGGTCGGCGTATCTTTGACGTATTCAAGATTCTCGCCTCGGGCCAAAACCTCTTCGTCGATGCCTAACAGCTCGTCGAGGATGAGTTTGTGCAGCACAGCAACGTCAAGCGACCTGTACGCCGCGCTTTTATGGGGCGCCGCGGCATTCATTGCGCGCGCATCCTTGAGGACGGCTACGTAGAAGACGCTGTTCGGACCGTAGATGCCAAAGGCCTTCTTATCCTTACCGTGCTCGGCCCGCATCCGCGCGAGCATTTCCTGCCTGGCGTCGGCTTTGGCCTGTGCGTCCTTGCCAAAGGCAAACTCGGTGACTTGGAAATTCCCGCCGAGGCCCGCGAGCAATCTATCCATATTAAAGTCCCGGAGATTTGCCACGAGCCGATGGGTGGCCAGGACTATCAGGCCCTCGTGAGACATATTGGTGAAAGCGAGCATCTGGTATTTCGCCGCCGGATTAGGGCTTTCCTTCGAATAGGTCAGGCCGGTTGTGTAGCGGTGATGGCCGTCGGCGATGATGCAGTTCTTGTCGCGCATCATTCGGACGATTGCATCGACATCCTTTTTTGCGGTTATTGAAAAGAGGCGATGCCGGACGTCCTGCTCGTCGGTGCAATCGAGAATGGCGGGGCCGCCCGAAGCGCTCTGGATGATTCCGTCGGCTATTCCCTTCTTGTCTTCATAGAGCATAAAGACCAGGCCGAAGTCGGCGGCGGTCGCCCTCTTGAGATTGAGCCGGTCGAGCATCGGCTTGCTGAGGGTCTGCTCGTGGGGCCTGACCGGTCCGGGCGGGCCGAACTCTTCGAGCCTCGCCAGCGCGATAAAGGTGAGACGCTGGTATCGAGCGCCCCCCACCTCAAAATCCTGAACGTAGCCGTAAATGCCCTCGGCGGGGTCCTGCTTCAGCACGCCGCTATTTATCCAATCGCTCAGATAGCCGGCGGCCCGCGTGTACTGGTTGTCGCCGGAAGTCTCGTTGGGCTTTGTGATCCGCACGATATTATACGGGCTTTTTCGATAGAACTGCTGCTGCTGCTCCGGGCCGATCACGTCGTAGGGCGGCGCGATGCAATCGCCCGCGTTGCCCACGACCGCAGGATTAAATCTAAACGCTCTAAACGGCCTAATTTCCATACGTACTACAACCCGCCAACTTCTTGTTCTTGATGCTTGATTCTGTACCAATGCCGTTATAACCGCTGCGATAGTAAGATGTTGCAGTTTGTTTTGAATTTTGAGTTTTAGTCATTTGAATTTGTTTAGGATTTCGGATTTAGTATTTCGGATTTTGGCTGCGGCCACAAAGGCCGCGCCAAGTATCCCGTCTCTACGGGTTCATACTGCCGTCAGTTCGCTTTGCTGAGCACCGGGGAACCAACGGAACGCGGAATGATACAGCAGCCCCAGTCGGCTGTCAAGCGTCAAAATGCCGACGGCGATTGTAAGCATCATCTTCGCCGTTTAGTCCGACCTGTCCAACTCGTCCAACCTGTCCGATCTGTCCGATCCCTCTCCATATCACCTCAAACTCCCCCATCACCCCTGGTTAGCCCCCGCTTCGCCCTGAGCACGGTCGAAGGGGACCCGTGCCGAAGCGGAGGTCCAAGACCCACCTGTGGACGTAGAATAGCATTCTTGTTTCCGCAAGACTTGCTCTTGAACAATCCCTCAAACACGGTAGAATACGACAAGCTATGAAAGGAGTTGCGAACCAACAGATATCCGGCGTTTCACCTGTAACGCCTTGGCCTCGAAGAATCTACCGTACTGCGGAGACTTTCTGGGCCGATTCAAAGGACCTCCATTACGCCTACATTGTTTACCGTACGTTACGGGGTGATCACGAACGCATTTTCAAGCCCACTGCGGTGTTTTACGTCGGCCGCTCACCTGCCGCCTACGTGAAGACTCTTACCACAGACAGAATTCCCGAAGATGATGTCCGCGATTGGCAGCGCTTCCTGTGGAATCAGGCAGTAGTTCCGATGCTAATTGTTAAATCTCGGACTCAAGTCCATGTATACACGGCCTACACACGGCCTCGGGAGCGCCAAGATCCCGATCGAATCAAGCCCATTCTTGAAACCACGACTGATGCTCTTGAATTGGCTCAACTATACAACGCAATCGAATCCGGCACCATCTACGAGATCGATGATCCACTGGCTTTTCAACGCTCACACGCTGTGGATCATTATCTCCTCAAGAACCTCACCGCTACCGCCCACGACTTGGCCCAAACCCAGCCCGGGGGTAGCACTCAGGACAATCTGGAGTTCGCCCACACATTCCTAACACGCCTCCTGTTCGTGTGCTACCTGATCGAGAGAGGAATGATCAAGGGTACGCACTTTTCACAGACCAATCTCCAAAAACTCCGACCGGCCTCTGAGAATGCCGAAGGCTATTTTCTCCGAGATCTCTTTTACGATCTGAACACATACGCGAAGAAGCGCGACGCTCTGTGCAGCGTCTTCGGTCATGTGAAGACTGTATTCAATGGAAGTCTATTCCCGGAGAGTATCACAAGAGAAAAAGACCGATACTACGATGCCTTCATCCGCAAACTCAACGATTTCCTGCAAGGCCACGACGTAGCCAACAATCAACTCATGCTGCCCTTCTCGTTCTATGATTTCAGCGTAATTCCCATCGAGACTATAAGCGCTGTCTACGAGGAATTCCTGGGGGCTGAGGGCAAAATAAGGGAATCTTCCGGAAACGGTGACTCCCAGCGCAGCTCAGGAGCTTACTACACACCTCTACATCTGGCTGAACTTACCGTCGATATTGCACTTGAGAATGTCAACAAACCTATCCACGACCTTAAGGTGCTCGACCCCGCCTGCGGCAGCGGTGTCTTTCTTGTGTCTCTCTTCGGCAGAATGGCCGACAGCCTCCGACGCTCGGAGAACCATATCCAAAAGGCCCGTAGTATTCGCTGGGCGCGCAAATTGCTCCCTATCTTCAAACAATTGTATGGGATAGATACCAGCCGAACTGCTTGTCACATCACATGCTTCAGTCTTTACTTGGCCTTCCTTGAACAACTCAAACCGACAGATGTCGAAGACCTTCGTGAGCATGGCGAGAAGTTGCCGCCTCTGCTCCACGACGATTCGGATAGTTGGGATACAGTCCATAACGGGAACTTCTTTGATCCTCAACTCTGTCTCGACAAATATGATTTTGATATTGTGATTGGCAATCCCCCTTGGGTAAGCCGTGAGAAGCAAAAGGACAACCACTTCCTGGCTTGGCGAGAACAAAACCCGGAAGTCTATGGGCCGGAGAAACAGATCGCGCACGGTTTTATGTGGAAGACCCCCGAATATCTCTCTGATTCTGGTGTCGCGTGTCTTCTACTCCCCTCGGCCGTACTATTCAACAGCCATACGAACAAATTCCAGAGACAATGGCTGAGATTTGTGACCGTGGACCGAGTGGTCAACTTTGCCGATCTGCGTTGGCTTCTGTTTCCAGGGGCCGACCACCCATGCGTCGCAATTCGCTTTAGTAAAAAGCCGCCAGATGCTCATCTGAGCATCTGTTATGAGTCCCCCAAGACAGATATTCGCAGTCAACAAGGTGGTCCCATATACATTCGCGAAGAAGATACAGTCAATTTGCCCTTGTGTGATCTCATTCGTGCTGCAACCAACCGTAGCACTCCCCTTGTTTGGAAATCACACTACTGGGGTACGTGGCGCGATCGACGACTTCTGAACCGGTTGAATGATCTGCCAAAACTCAAGGCCTGTGTTGGCACCCCACGGAATCCCAAGCTCTTTATCAAAGGCCAGGGATTCCAGCCTTACAACCCGAGGGTTCGCTCGGATATCGAGAAGATCAAGAATAAGAAAGAACCTGAAGTGCCTCGGTGGTCTCAACAGATGCTTTTCTTCCCGGCAGACAACAATGCTGATCTTGTCGTTCCTCCCCATCTCTGCAGTCCAATAGGCAATAGATTTCCTCTTCTTCTTTTTCCCCGCGACTCCAGAATATACACGGGGCCAAAAGTATTGCTTGCAAAAGGAGGCCGAAGGGTCCTTTTCTCTCCAGGCGACTTGCTGTTCAAAGATACATTTCTCGCCATTACTGGAAGTCCTTCGGATGCGACCTTCCTTCGTTTTCTTACAGCAGTCCTTGGGTCAGATCTCGTCTATTACTTCCTGTTTCATACCAATTCAAATTTGGCTATCTACCGCCCCCAAGTTTTTCAGCAGGAATTCCTGTCCGTGCCATTTTTCCTTCCAGCAGATGCAGTTGCCCCTGAGAAAGCCCAGGAGATTGTTGAGGAAACAGCAGATGTAATAAGCCGCTTCGAAGACCGTATGGCCCAAGTTGCTTGGTATGGGTACGAGGATGAAGCTGACAGGACGCGTCGACAACTTCTGGAACCCTTGGTATGCAAATACTACGCCATCGACAGGTATGAAAAGATGCTCATCGAAGATACCCTCCAGTTCGCTGCAAAGAGCTTTCATCCCAGACAGAACACCCCAGATGTGCCGACGCTTAGGACTCCTACGAATAGAGATGCCGAGACCTACACGCAAACACTCTGCGAAATGCTCAATAACTTTGGCCGAGATACCAACTTTCGGGTCCAGGGCGACGTCGTGATGGCGACCCCCTATTCCATCGTCAACCTGCGTCTTGCTAGTAGGGCTACTCGCACGGTGGTTGTATCTGCCGCCCCTGGTAACCTGAAGGCCATTTTCGAACGTATGGAGCCTCAGCTCAATCACCAACAAGGCCGGTTCGTATTCTGCCGAAATCTGAAGGTCTTCGACGGCGACCATCTATATATTCTCAAGCCTATGCAAATGCGATTCTGGTCCCGGACGGCCGCCTTGAACGACGCGGATGAAATCGCTGGTGCTATGCTGCAACACAGGAGGGCCAAGTAAATGGCGGTTGCAGGTCCCATTGATCTTTGGGCTGGTCGCTTTCCTGATGACCAGCTGGCCCAACTAATTCGGCTTGTCCTTGATTCTTGGTCTGTCTTTCACCTACCTGAGAAACGGTTGGAGGTACCTTTAACACGACACTTCTGTGCCCACTTGCGAAACAATAAGGATCGCTCCATCCATATCTTCCGTATTGATTGGGAATCCTCTGAAATCACCTCTGATGGCTTGGAAAGCGGCCGAATCGACCTCAAGTTCTCACCGGGGTTGGATGAAAGGGTCTATCTCTCATTTGAATGTAAACGTCTGCGCGTTCAATTTCCCAAAGGGTTCGACACCTTAGCCCGAGAATACGTCACCGAAGGCATGTATCGCTACTTCAATGGCCAATATGCGAATGACCTTGACAAGGGTGGCATGCTCGGCTACGTGATGGATGGAAAAACGGACCAAGCCATCGAAGATGTCCGAAAAGCAATCGAAAGTCGCCGGCCGGATTTGTATATGGCGCACGATGAAACACTCCGCCCGTCTCCCGTCATATCATCTCCCCAGGTAGAGGAGACACTTCACAATTACGGCCTTGAAAACCGATTCACCGTCTATCACATCTTCTTGCCTCTCCACTGATCCGGCGTTTTCCTCCCACTCCTACCAAAACCAACAAAACCTAACGCCAACTCTATCGCACTCAGACCCCCGATGCCGGCCCCTCCCCCGCAGACCGCATGCGAAATACGAAATACTAAATGCGAGATACAAATTGCCCCCTGGGGCAAGATAAATTAACTTGACACCCAACTTCCCATACTGTATAATACACATCTAACAAATAGAGGATTCTTGATATGGAGAACAAAGCTACAACTAAAACGCCCATCCCGGCGAGGCCGGGATTCCGCAATTTTGCACTTTGCACCTTAATCTTTGCATTCTCAATCAGGCGGCGCTCTACACTTGTAGAGACTCCTCTACAAATCGGCCTGTTTTTTTGCAAAACAAACCCAATTCTTTTGAGGGCAGAAACAATGCAACTTGCTTTGCCACAAGGGTTTATGCAAACAAACGGTCCCCGCCCCACTCGAAAAAACAAAGCCAATCAAACCCAATTTGTCCAAAGCCAAAATGACTCTAAACCTTTGCCCCGAAAAGCATTATGCAAAAGCCTGCCTCCTCCGACCCGCGGGAAAACAAACCCAATCAAACCCAATTCCCCGTCCCCAAATCATCAATTGTCAATCATCAATCATCAATCCTAATCCCCCGGTCACCTCTTTTTCATTTCCAGGCCTTATTGCAGTGAGGCTATAATATCGAATGTTCAATGGGGCCGCAAAAATGCAGGATACGATAACCGAGACCGAACTGCTCCGGGCCAGCCTGGCCGGCAGCAAAGACGCCTTCGGCCGGATCGTCGAGCGCTACCAGCCCCTGATTTGCGCCATTACCTACAGCGCCACCGGCGATTTCGGTAGGAGCCGGCAGCTCGCCCAGGAAACCTTCATACGCGCCTATAAGAGCCTGGCCCAGCTTAAAGACCTCGAAAAATTCCGCCCCTATCTCTGCCGAATCGCACGAAATCTCGTCGATAAATCAATAAGGCAGCAGCGATTCGACGTCATCCGCGACGCCCACCCGCTCGAAGACGCCGCATCGCCCCGGCCGCCGGAACCCGACCCAGGCGAAATGGCGATAAGCAAAGAGCACCAGGCCCTCGTCTGGCAGGCAATCGAGGGCATCCCCGAGCAGTGTCGTGAGCCGATAGTCCTTTACTACCGCCGCCGGCGATCAATAGCGCAGGTGGCCGCCGACCTCGAATTATCCCAGGATGCACTCAAGCAGCGCCTCTTGCGAGGCCGAAAACTGCTCAAGACCGAAATCGCCTCCCTCGTCGAAGACGTCCTGACCAAAACCGCACCCGGAAAACTCTTCACCGCCGCCGTCGTCGCCGCACTGCCCGCCCTTGCCCCCCAGACAGCCACCGCCGGCATCGCAGCCCTCGCCGCCACTGGTCGAACACCACTATCCAAAGGCGCTATCTACGGGGCCTTTGCGGGCGGCATTTTCGGCGGCGTCGCCTGGATTTTGCCCACCTCATTTATGGCAAAGGATTGGCCCGCCGCCGCAATAACGCTCGCGGCAGCAGCCCTGATTTTTCTCGTAAGCACAACCTTGTGCCTGCGCGACCAGGGCAAACGCTGGCGAATCCTCGTTTGGGCGCTGATCGCCCTCTGCGCCCTCAACCTCGCGGTCGTCAATATCCGCTGGAACCTCTGGAAGCAGGCGCTCAAGCAGGCCCCCGGCTTCACGCCCCCCACCAGCCTATCTCGCTGGAGCATCAACCTCGCAATAGCAACAATAATCGCCGCCCTGCTCCTGATCACCCTCCACCTCAACTCCTGCCAAAGAAAACAAACTGCTGAAATACACCCACAAAGCTTCTAAGCGCCCTCAGCACTTTCAGAACAGCCTGGCGATGGTCAGCAGGGCCTTGTCTTTGATAAATTCGGGTCAAGGCGCATATTCTTGTGTGCTTTTTGGGGTTGAGAGTAGTCTTGGCGATGGTTACAATGTGAACCGGATCAGATTGTGTTCTTGCTCGTATTATCCTGGGTCAACGATTCTCGTTCTGCTTGGAGAACTAAACATGAATAGGCGCACAACTGTTTTTCGGATGGCCATAGCTCTGGCCCACGCCTTCGGACTTACCCTATCTCCTCAAGTCAGTGGTAAAGCGACAGCCGCGTCGCCCGAAGTTGTGAGGGTCTCACCGGAAGAGACAGACGAGCTGCTTCCAAACCCGGGCATCGGGTGGGAGACGTTCCACACGACCCGTGATAAGGATAGGAATCTGCCTGGCTGGATCCCATCAACCGTCCACTACGCCCGCTGGGGCTGGGGCACACTGGAGCCTCGACCCGGCCAGATCGACTATGACTTCCTCGATAAGACCCTTGAAGAAACGCGCACAGCCGGCCAGCGCCTGGCGTTCCGGGTAATGTGCTGCTCGACAACGCCCGGCCGACCATATCATCCGAATTGGCTCAAAGATGTGGGCGGCAGGATACTCGCGGTCGATTACGAAAATCAAGAGAGCTTGGCTGTTCCTGACCTCGATGATCCAAATGTATTAGATAGACATCTGGACTTTATCAAACGCTTAGGGGCTCGCTACGACGGAAATCCGGATATCGACCATATTGACCTTGGCACCGTAGGCTGGTGGGGCGAGTGGCACATGAGCGGCTCGAAGGCGGGCAAAATGCCGACGATGGAAAACCGCAAGAAGATCATAGATGCGTACCTGAGCGCCTTCAAAAAGACGCGACTGCTTATGCTCATAGGCGACCGAGAGTGTCTTATTTATGCAGCCCGGCGCGGCGCGGGCTGGCGCGCAGACTGCATCGGCGATATGGGGGGCTTCTCCAAGAACTGGTGCCACATGCGCAACGCATATCCCCAGCTCATCCAGGAGTCGAACGCACAGGATGTCTGGAAGACAGCCCCGGTCGCCTGGGAGACTTGCTGGGACATGCGGCGCTGGGTCAAAGACGATTGGCCGCTGCGCTATATCTTCAACTATGCCCTGGCCCTGCACGGTTCATACATTAACAACAAATCCGCACCGCTTCCGGAAGGCGATAACGTGCGAGACGAAGTCGAGCGATTCCTCCGCCGACTTGGCTATCGGCTGGCGCTCAGGGAGATAAGGCATCCCAAAGAGGCAAAGTGCGGCGAACCAATAGTGCTGGAGATGAAGTGGCGGAACGTCGGTTCAGCGCCATGCTACAGACCCTATCGGGTCGCATACAGGATATCGAACAAAAGTGGATACGCCAGGATATTGGTCGGGGCGGTCACTGTTGACAAATGGATGCCCGGCTCCGTCGAGATTTTCACGGAGGAGTTCTTCGCGCAGCCGCCGGACCTTCCGCCCGGCGAGACTGTCGAGGTCGCCGACCGCATCGTGCTGCCCGGCGACATGCAAGCCGGAGAATATCGCCTCGCCATCGGAGTTGTCGGTGAGAATTCGACAGAACCAATCATAAGGCTCGGAATCAAAGGAAGATCAGATGACGGCTGGTATCCGTTGAGTCAGTTATTAGTTTTGAAATGACTCGTCCTGCCGTTCCCTTAAGAGGACGGACGCCCTGATGAGGCAAATCCACATCTCCACTAATAAAAGGAAGCGATTATGGAACGATTAGTTAGTCGATACGTTGGATCGATAATTGTGTGCACGGTCTGTTTTGCAGCCATCGGCGCCGCGGCCCCGGGAGAACCTCGCTCCGAGGACGCCAGGCTGCCGGAGGGAGCGCAGGTCGTCTGGGACATCTCAAAAGCATACCGCCAGGCAACTCCCACCCGCGAGCGGATTTGCATAAACGGGCTTTGGCGTTGGCAGCCTGCCTCCAATGCGGCGGACAAGGCGCCCGCCGACGGATGGGGTTACTTCAAAGTGCCCGGTTGCTGGCCGGGAATCGCCGACTATATGCAGAAGGACAGCCAGACGGTTCACGCCCATTCCAAGTGGAAGGACGTGAGCCTGCGCGACGTCACCGCGGCCTGGTACGAGCGTGAGATCACCGTGCCCGCGGAATGGGCCGGCCGGCGCATCGCGGTGTCCGCTGAATACGTGAACTCATACGCCGCCGTTTATGTTGACGGAAAGAAGGCCGGCGAGATCCTGTTCCCGGCGGGAGAGGTGGACGCCACGGACATGTGCCGCCCCGGCGGCAGGCATATCTTGTCGCTGCTCGTTGTGTCACTGCCGTTGAAGGGCGTTATGCTCTCATACACCGACTCAGCCTCAGCCAGGGAGGTGAAGGGCTCGGTAGAACGACGGGGTCTTTGCGGCGACGTCTTCATAGTCAGCACGGCCGCGGGGGCGCGCCTCGCCGACATAAGGGTTGATACCTCTGTGCGCAAGTGGGAGATTACGTGCAATGCGTCTGTGCAAAATCTAAGGGGAGGCGAGCCGTACTCGCTGATTGCCCGGGTTACACAGGAGGGTCGCGATGTCAAGGAATTCAGGAGCGCGGCGTTCAAGGCAGAGGACCTCAAGGAGGGGCGATTTACATTCACTGAAAATTGGAAGCCTGAAAAACTCTGGGACATCCACACGCCGCAGAACATGTATGAGCTGCGCCTGTCGCTGCTGGACGCCGGGGGCAAAGTGCTGGATGCCCTCCCTGCCGTCCGTTTCGGATTCCGTGATTTCTGGATCGAAGGCCGCGATTTTTATCTGAACGGCAGCCGCATTTTTTTGTCGGCCGTCCCGCTCGACAACGCCGCGGTCGGGGCCGCAGCGGCGACCTACGAGGCCGCCCGCGAGAGCCTGGAGCGCCTTAAGAGTCTTGGCATCAACTTTGTCTATACCCACAACTACGGCTGTGAGCCGGGCTCGCATCTGAGCTTTGCGGAGATACTGCGTGGGGCGGACGACGTGGGGATGCTTGTGTCCTTTTCTCAGCCGCACTTCAGCCATTATGACTGGCAGACCCCCGACGCCGACCAAAACAACGGTTATGCCCGCCACGCGGAATTCTACGTCCGCGCTGCGCAGAACCACCCCTCGGTGGTGATGTACTCGATGAGCCACAACGCGACAGGCTACAACGAGGACATGAACCCGGACATGATCGACGGCCTTTACGACGAGCGGGACCAGTGGTCCCTGAACAACGTGAAGAAGGCGCTGCGGGCTGAGTCCATAGTCGAGCGATTGGATTCAAGCCGCATCGTCTATCACCACGCTTCGGGCAACTTAGGCTCGATGCACGCGAGCAATTTCTATCCGAATTTTGTCCCGGTCCAGGAGCTGTCCGACTGGTTCGAGCATTGGGCGACCAAGGGCGTCAAGCCGGTCTTTATGTGCGAATACGGCGCGCCGTTCACCTGGGACTGGGCGATGTACCGGGGCTGGTACAAGGGCAAAAGGGAGTTCGGCAGCGCGCCGGTGCCGTGGGAGTTCTGCCTTGCCGAGTGGAACGCGCAGTTCTTAGGCGACCGCGCCTTCCGGATCAGCGAGATGGAGAAAAAGAATCTGCGCTGGGAGGCCAGGCAGTTCCGGGATGGGAAGCTCTGGTGTCGCTGGGATTATCCCCACCAACTGGGATCGACCGACTTCCCGGAGCGCGAGCCGGTGTTTGAGATGTACTACGCGGACAACTGGCGCGCGTTCCGCACATGGGGAGTATCGGCTAACTCTCCCTGGGAGCACCACATCCTGTTCAAGCTGCGCCCCGGGATGGACAGAAACCGCAGGGAGGAGCTCAAGGTTGATTGGGATAATCTACAGCGGCCGGGTTTCAGCCCCGACTACATACAGGAACGCTATGAAAGGATGGATTTGGCATACGAGCGCTCGGACTGGGTCCCTACGGCCGGCGCCGAGGCCTTAATCCGAAACAACCTGCCCCTTTTGGCCTACATTGCCGGCAAGCCCGCCTCCTTCACCAGCAAGGACCACCTGTTCGTCGCCGGCGAGACGGTCGAGAAACAGATCATCGTGATTAACAACTCGCGAGTGCCGGTGAGCTGCGACTGCTCGTGGTCGCTGGCCCTGCTCCAACCGATAGTCGGCCAGAGCAAAGTTACCGTTGAGACCGGCCAGCAGGCGCGGATACCGATGCGTTTCGCACTGCCGGCGGGAGTGGGGCCGGGCGAGTACAAGCTGAGTGCGAACGCGGTATTTAGTACCGGTGAGACGCAGCAAGACGAGTTCATAATCCATATCCTTCCGCGTCCGCCGCTCCCGCGCGCCAAGGTCAAGACCGCGGTGTTCGACCCCAAGGGCCAGACGGCAGAGCTGCTAAAGGGTATGGGTGTTGACTGTGACATTGTGGATGAAAAGGCGGACCTGGCAACTTACGAAGTGCTGATCGTCGGCAAGGCCGCCCTGACGGTGGATGGGCCGGTGCCGGACATTGGCCGAGTGCGCGACGGGCTTAAAGTCCTCGTGTTCGAGCAGACGCCTGACGTGCTGGAGAAGCGATTCGGCTTCCGAGTGGCGGAGTACGGCCTGCGGAACGCCTTCAAACGAGTGCCGGATCACCCGGCCCTGGCGGGACTTGCGACGGAGCACCTGAGGGATTGGCGCGGTGAGGCGACAATCCTTCCGCCGCGATTGAAGTACGAGCTGAACCCCAAGTTCAACGGTGCGCCAACGGTGGCCTGGTGCGGCATGCAGGTGACCCGCGCATGGCGCTGCGGCTGCCGGGGCAACGTTGCCTCGGTTCTCATCGAAAAGCCCGCGTGCGGCGACTTCCTGCCCATCGTGGACGGCGGATTCAGCCTGCAGTATAGCCCGCTGCTGGAGTACCGCGAAGGCAAGGGGATTGTGATGTTCTGCCAGATGGACGTGACCGGGCGCACGCAGAGCGATCCCGCGGCCCAGACACTGACCGCCAACATTCTCGAATATATCAGCACGTGGAAGCCCTCGCCGCGGCGGGAGGCGCTTTACGTCGGCGAACCGGCAGGGATGGCGCATCTCCAGGCAGCGGGGCTTCGGCCCGGCGCCTACGGCGGCGGCGAGCTGAAGGCGGACCAGGTGTTGATTGTCGGGCCGGGCAGCAAGGGTCTTGCGGCGCACAGGCAAGCTGTTAGCGAGTTCTTGAAGGGGGGCGGGCGCCTGCTGGCCGTCGGCCTGACGCAGGAAGACGCCGATGCGCTGCTGCCTTTCAAGATTTCGATGAACCAGGCCGAACACATCAATGCGTACTTCGATCCGCCGGGGATGAGCTCGCAGCGGGCAGGCGTCGGCCCGGCGGACGTGCACAATCGTGACCCTCGCACGATCCCGCTGGTCTCCGGCGGTGCAGAGATCGTCGGCGACGGTGTGCTCGCCGTTGCTGCACGCGCTAACGTGGTCTTCTGTCAACTGGCGCCCTGGCAGTTCGAGTACGAAAACAACTTCGGGCTAAAGAGGACGTTCCGGCGGACCAGCTTTCTCGTGACTCGCCTCTTAGCCAACCTGGGGGTGAGCGGCGAAACACCGTTACTGACCCGCTTATCGACTCCGCTTGGAAATAATGAACCCAGCCGATGGCTTGCGGGCTTCTACATAGACGAGCCTGAAGAATGGGATGACCCCTACCGCTTCTTCCGCTGGTGATGACAGAAGCGTGTAACTACTGTTTCTCGCCAGTGATGAGTTGTTCTGCTTCGGTCAGAAATGCCTGTGCTTCCTGGTCTTCGGCGAATCGCTCCTCTTTGCACAAAGCCCGCAGTTGCTCCAGAGCAACCTTCGCTTCATCCTTCCGATCGAGCTTGTGCAGGCTCATCGCTACAAATGCCATGTTCTCAGGAGCAGGTTCCAGATGTTTGTCTGTCCTCCTCTTCTCACAACGAGTTAGTGCACCAAGTGCGTTCTCATAATCGCCAAACCGATACTGTGCTACTCCGAGAGTGTTAAGGATGTTCAAGTCATTCGGCTCCAAACTCACGGCCTTCTCAGCCTTGTTCAATGCCTGCCTGTAGGCATTGGCGTCACTGTCAGGCGACCTTGCGACGTCCCAGCTTTCGCCATTGAGCTTATCCGCATCCTCCCATTCGCGTGCGCTCGCAATCTGCAATGCTATTTCGCGGACAGACGCTTCAAGCGCTGCGTCTGACCGCAGGTCATCTACCACCTGATAGTAGTAACCATATTTCTTATATAGCTCGTCAACGACTTTCCTTGCCGGCTTCTCTGTGTCTTCCCACCGGCGGGAATTGGCAATCTGCAGTGCCACCCTACGAACCGGCTCATCAAGTGTCTTATCTCTTTGTATTTTGTCTATCACCTCGTAGTAGAAGCCATACTTTTGATAAACCTCCTCCACAACTTTTCGTGCAGCTTCGCCATTTTTCCGTGGCTCGTAACCGCCTGCCGGTTTTGCCGTTTCCCATAGTACGATACCCCCATAACCAGCAGCAACAATGGAGCGACCACAGGGACTAATGGCAACCGAGTACACAGCAACACTGGGTGCAGCAGTGATTCGCATCAGCTCCGCTCCGGTTGCAAAATCCCAGACCTTAACTTCACCATACGAACTGGATGAGATGAGGCGCTTACCATCCGGGCTAAAGGAAATTGAGCAGACTCCCCCTACGTGGCCGGAGAGTCTCATCAATTCAATAACAGTTTCAGCATCCCAGACTTTGATCACATCGCCGCCGCATGACACTATGCGCTTACCATCCGGGCTGAAAGCAATCTGGTTGACACTTCCTTTATGACCCTGTAGAGTCATGAATTCGACCCCAGTTTTTGCATCCCACGCTTTGATAGTTCCATCCCTGCCACCGGAGATGATGCGTGAACCATCGGGACTATAAACTACCGACACGGCCCAATCCTTATGGCCTGGCAGTTTCATTACTTCTGCGCCTGTTGTTGCATCCCATATTATTATTCTCTTGTCCCAACTTGTAGAAACGATGCGCCTGCCATCCGGGCTGAATGCTACGGCGTCGATATTTGCATCGTGTCCTCGAAATGTCATAAGTTCTTTGCCAGTTATTGAATCCCATACCTTGACCGTTCTGTCCCAGCTACCTGACACAATGCGCTTACCATCTGGACTGAAAGAAAACTTAAAGACGGGTCCCTCATGACCGTAGAGGGTCCTCAGTTCTTCGCCATTGCTTACATCCCATTCTTTGATTGTTGCATCGGTCCCAGTGGAAACGATACGTCTGCCATCAGGACTAAATGCAATGCAATGGACAGTAGTATCCCTGCTTATTTGCATGGCTATTTGTTCTCTGCAGGTTCCAATATCCCAGACCTTGAGCGTTTTATCCGAACTGCCCGAGATGACCATTCTCCCATCAGGACTGAACACAACTGAGTTCACAGCATCACAATGACCACGCAGGGTCATCAATTCCTCGCCGCTCGCCGGATCCCATATCTTGATTGTATTGTCAAAGCTTGCCGAAACGATACGCTTGCCGTTCTGGTCATAAGCAACTGAATTCACCGAGTTAGTGTGTCCCCTTAGGGTCATCAATTCCTCGCCAGTCGCAGCATTCCATAGTTTGACTGTCCCATCGTAACTACCTGAGACAATATGTTTGCCATCGGGGCTAAAGCCGACAGAAGTTACATACCCTTTGTGTCCGCTGAGAGTAATCAATTTCTCACCACTGTTAGCGTCCCAGATTGTGACCGTTTGGACACCGTTGCCTGATGCGATGCGTTTCCCATCTGGACTGAAAGCTACTGAAAAACTCCCGCCTTGCTGCCCACCGACCATCATCGCCTCCTCACCTTTGGACACATCCCAAATCTTTATCATCCGATCGTCGCCGCCCGAAGCTAAAAGCTTACCATCCGGACTAAACATCACTGACCGAACCCAGCTTTGATGCCCGCGAAGGGTTATCAACTCCTCACCTTTGGATATATCCCAAATCTTTATCATTTGATCAGAGCCACACGAAGCTACACGCTTACCGTCTGGACTAAACGCTATTGAAAAGAGAAAACCAGTATGCCCGCGAAGAGTTGCTAATTCTACGCCAGTTTTCCAGTTCCACAGTTTGAGGATTCCATCTGAATCTCCCGAAGCAAGCTGCTTGGCGTCCGGACTCAGAGCCAAACAATATATTTCGTTTTGGTGACCAAGAAAAGTCATGCTGGATTGGTCCATAATGTGATTGAGCCGGTCCCATTCCCAGCCACGGAGGTCTTCGGGGGAGGAGTCCAAAAGTTGGCGGACACGACTGATATTGCCCTCGTGGTACGAAGCGTCAGCTAATTGAATGCTGTTGACGTAGAGTGTCCGACGGAGAGATTCTGATTTCTCCTCGGCGAGCTTGCGCTGCTGCTCCGCCAGCGTCCGCTGGTCTTGAGCTACTTTTTCCGCTTGTTCAGCTTGCTTTCGGGCAACGCCTTCGGCTTGGCGTGCCCGATTGGCAACAAAGTACATTGTAGAGCTGATCACCAGGCCTATGATAAGGGTAGCTGCTATCGTGATTACAGCCGCTACGGTTCTGCGGTGCTTGCGGATGAGTTTACCGATTCGGTAGGTCGCGCCTGGCGGGCCGGCCTCGACGGGTTCTTCGTTGAGGTGCCGTTTGACATCGGCTGCCAGCGAGCTGACCGTTTCGTACCGCCGGGTGCGGTCTTTCTCCAGCGTCTTCATCACAATCCAGTCCAAGTCGCCTCTGACGAGTTTGGCGAGCAGGTCGGGGTTGGTCTTGCGGTGCTCGGCAACGCCGGTCAGGGCATCTCCCATCGTGCTTAATTTGGTCGATGGCTTGAGAGGCTCGGTTTCGCGGATGATTCGCTGCATCTCGCCGTAGCCTTTGCTGCGAAGGTCTTCGGCGTCAAACGGGGTGGTCCCGGTAAGAAGCTCATAGAGCAGGACGCCTAACGAGTAGATATCGGCGCGTGTATCGATATCGAGGCCGCTCATCTCCGCCTGCTCGGGACTCATATACTCCGGCGTGCCGATCATCTGGGCGTATTTGGTGAAAAGCGTCTTTTCAGTAAGACGCTGGATCGTGGCTTTGGCAATGCCGAAGTCGATGACCTTGGGCACCGGCTTGCCATCGTGAAGCGTTACCATAACATTGGACGGCTTTATGTCGCGGTGGATAATGCCCTTTTGGTGGGCGTGCTGGACGGCGTTGCAGACCTGGATGAACAGACCCAGCCGCTCAGGGGTGCTGAGCTTGTTCTTGTCGCAGTATTCCGTGATAGAGACGCCCTTGACCAACTCCATCACAAAATACGGCCTGCCCGTCTCGGTGGCGCCGGCGTCGAACACCTTGGCGATGTTAGGATGGTCCATCACCGCCAGGGCCTGGCGCTCAACCTCAAAGCGTGCAATCACCTGCTTGGTGTCCATTCCCAATTTGATTATTTTGAGGGCGACCCTGCGGCGAAGCGGCCTTTCCTGCTCTGCCATATAGACGTAGGCCATCCCGCCTTCCCCGATCTTCTCCAAGAGCTTGTACGGCCCAATGACCGTGCCAGGGCCTTCGGTCAAAGGGGATTTGTCGAAGGTAACTGTCACATCCAGGGCCGGGGCATCGAGAAAACTGCCTGCCTGGTCATCCGCCTTGAGTAACGCCTCTACCCGAGCCCGTAAAGCGGCATCGTTACCGCAAGCGTTGTCCAAATAGGCGGATCTTTCGGCACCCGAAAGCTTCTGGCGGGCTGTGTTGTATATTGTTTCGATGTCGTTTGGTTTATCAGCCATTTTTCTGCTCCTTGTCTAATCTGTCCATAATACAGTGCGCCGTCAAGGGCAGAAACGCCTCACGAAAAACGTGAAAAATGAACGCAAATGCAAAAAATGGCGGTCGAATACCGTGCGTTTAGCTGCCCTTGTTGATCTGGTCGAACAGCCAGGCGCGGGCGTAGGACCAGTACCGGTCGGCCGTGGCTCTGGAGATACCCAACATCTCGGCTGCTTGCTCAAGGGTCAAGCCGGCAAAGTAGCGAAGCTTTACAAGATCGGCTTTGGCAGGGTTTTCTTCGGCGAGTTTCGTCAGGGCTTCATCCAGGGCAATCAGTTCGTCGCAGGGCGCATCAATCGTCAGGTCCGCATCCTGCATCTCGACTCTTTGCTTGTCGCCGCCGTGCCTGAGGCGTTTCTTGCGGCGCGCGTTCTCGATAAGGATACGGCGCATTGCTTCTGCGGCGGCGGCAAAGAAATGCGTGCGGCCTTTCCAATTCCCTGCCTCGGCCCCGATCAGGCGAATGTAAGCCTCGTGCACAAGGGCAGTTGCCTGTAGCGTCTGCCCCGGCTTCTCTTGTGCCATTTTCTGGGCGGCAAGAACCCTCAATTCCTCATAAACCAACGGGAGCAGCTCCTCCACAGCTTTGGGGTCACCTTGCTCAATAGCATTTATGATACGAGTAAACTCGTTCATTCTGTGTCACATATATGATATGCAATACTTCGTCACGGTTACGTACACCAGACGGCAAACAGGCAGGCGTTCCTGAGCGTGAACCGCAGCACAACGGGGTCCTCCAATCGTTTCAAGCCGCCATCCTGCCAATCAACAGTAACGTCAAGGCTGTCGCTTCGAATTGGTTTCGACCTGGCGATGCTATTGCCGGCAAGATCAAGCACCTCCACTATGATCTCGCCGAAGTCAGACTTGGCGTTGAGATGCAAATCGCTGCCGAGGAGTCTAAGAGGCCTGGTGAGAACCTCACCACCATCAAATGATGCTTGAAGGGAGACGAAACGGTCCTTCTTGATAATCACCAAGCCAATCCCTCCCGCTTTGGGGCCGGTATCTTTCCCTTCGTAAGGTGTGTGTCGATACGTTCGGCCGCCATAATAGAATCTAAGCTCATCACCTGCGGGAATCGGCGGATTATTCGCCAGAGAGTGATTGAACCTGTCCCAACTGCCTATGGGGCCAACAGGAATGAACGGCGTGCGGTCGCCAACGCGAGTGAAGTTCAGGCTGTCGTGGCTGACAGCCAATTGCACATCTAAGTAGCAGGCTTCCGGCCTGGCGTGAAAAACCTGCACCAAACCGATGTAGAGGCTTTCATAAGGAAAGACCATCATCGAGTAGATTTCAGTGCCCGGCTGGTCGTTGATATCGGCGGTCATTACAACGGGGGCAGTGGCCGGTTCAGTGAAATCCCAATTCAGGAAGTCAGCCGACTCGAGCCGGGCAACAGCCCTGCCGGAGTGATATTCTTCATACCAGCTATATTTGGTCCAAGCCGCCTCCACATCAGGCAATGTTTTTTTGGTTCGCCCGTAAAGTACATACTTCTCGCGGGATGGGTCAAACATCCAGTGAGTGGCACCATCACAAATCGCCTCGGTTGCCCATGCGTCAATAAGACGCCAGTGGATGCCGTCAGGACTGCCGGCGATGCCCAGGCCCCGGCGGTCGGTGGGGTGAAAGGGATCCGGTCGCGGACCGGTGTAGGGACGGACAATGCTCAAAAAACCCATCTTGTAACGTTGCGAGGCGTCGGGATCTCGTTCGTCCTTGTGCACTCCAAAGAGCTCCCAGAAAGTTGGGAAGGCTTCGGGACCCTTGAATTCCTCCCGTTTAACAAAGAGTAGATTCGTTTTTTGACCACTGATCTTTACCGAATCCAGTTGTGGTTTAATCCACTTGATTCCATCAGCACTCTCCGCATATCCGACACCCATACCCGCCTTATACCACATCCTATACTTGCCGCCATCTTGTATGACCGAGCCATAGAGGACGGCGAGCTTCGGCTCCCAGGGTTCGGATGCCCAAAGGACAGGATTGCCATCGTATTTTTCCACAGGGTGAATCCTCCGCTCGATATTCGTCATTGCCTTGACTATGTAATCGTCAAGAAATAACTGTTTTTGATGGCTTAGGGTAACGAAGGGGCCCCCACTAACAGCAAAGCCGATGACCGCAGCCGTTACGGATACAAGTGTCACCATAAGCACTCCTACATGAAGGCTAAATCTCCGGTTCAGATTATTGACGGCTCCGATGCGCGTCAATTACAATCCATACAGGATATTCGAAAGGACAATCTTATGTACAGATTCGGCATCTTTTTTCTGCTTGCTGGTTTTGTTCTTCCGGTTTTTTGCCCAGCAGATTCTTCCGTCAAAGATAACGGTCCAACCGCCGATTCAAAACTCATTCTCGTTCAGGATGGCCAGCCAAGTGCGACGATTGTCACCTCGAGTTCACCTACCGAAAACGCCCAAGTTGCAGCAAAGGAGCTGCAAAAGTATATCGAAAAGATCAGCGGGGCGAAATTGCCTATTGCGAGTGATTCCCCCTCCGTTTCTGGTTGTTTAGTCCTGATAGGCCGGAGCAAGCTGACCGACGAGATCCCCGGCCTCGATATTCCGTCCGGGCGAACGAAGAATTTGCGCGAAGAAGGCTTTATCATCCGCACACACGGCAATCGCCTCGTTTTGGCGGGCAACGACACGGAACCCTACCTGGGAACCCGGTATGCCGTCATCGAGTTCCTGCATGGACTTGGCGTTCGCTGGTTTATGCCCGGAGAAATGGGCGAAGTAATACCAAAAACATCCACGTTGATCGCTGGGCCTACGAATATCACGCAACGTCCCGACTTCCCGGTTCGGGATTTCTGGGAGCATGCCCGCGGGAATATGGCCTCCGAGTGCGCCGAGTGGAAGATTCACAACAAGATGAACCCTCGCAGCCATGAAGTTTTCGGCGTTCCCAGCGATGGCTCCGTCTCGAGATACCTGCCTGAAACACTGTTCGCAGAACATCCCGACTGGTTTGCCCTCAAAAAAGACGGCACTCGTGATAAGGACCATCCTTGTATGACCAGTGAGGGCATGATCAAGCATTTCGTGGAGCGTATCAAGGCTGAAGCTCAAACCGGAAGGGGCGTCACGGCTTTTGCGCCTGTTGACGGAAACCCTCGCTGTTGGTGCCAAAACTGTGCCAGGATAGGCAACAGCTTCGACGGCTTTGGGGCCAATAACAGAGACCCCGAGCCGGAATACTCAATCAGTAATGAATGGTTTTACTTCGTGAACAGAGTCCTTGCGGAGGTCAACCGAGAATTTCCCGACCATATCATTGCGACGAACGGCTATGCAAACCGCGACATCCCGCCGGAGCTGCCCCCGGAGATTCCCTTTAATCCCGCAAAGAACCTCACAATAATGTTCGCCAATATCTGCGCCTGCACAATCCACGCCTACGACGACCCAAAGTGCTGGCAGATGCAGCGCCAGGGCCAAATGATCAGGCAATGGTGTAAGCTCTCAGATAAGGTGTGGATTTACAATTACAATTACACGATGCTGGTGCACAAAGGCACAATAACTCCTATGGTGCACCGTATCCGAAGAAACATACCATTGCTCAAGGAATGGGGCGCAATAGGTTTCTTTGATCAGGATGAAGCGGACTTCGCATTGACGGGAATTCCGACGCGCCTGGCTCGTGCACGGCTGGAATGGGATGTCCACACGGACGTCAATTCTGTCCTGCATGATTTTTTCGACAAGTGGTTTGGCGAGGCCGCCGCGTCGATGGAAGCCTACTACGACGCATTGGAAAACGCTTTTGAGAAGGCGCCTCAGCATGGACACGAGGATGTAATCCTCCGGGCGATATATACCGAGCCGCTCATGTCAAAGCTCGAATTTCACATCCGCGCTGCTGAAAAGGCCGCAAAGTCCGAGACGGAGAGAACGCACTTGCATATTGAGCGAGTTGTTTACGACCATCTCTGCGAATTCGTGGCAATGGAAGAGGCCAAGCGTATGTGTGACTTTGCACAAGCAGCCAGTCACGCCGGCCGGATGGTGGAACTGCAGGGTCAGATGAACAAGCTTAGCCCCTTCATGGGCTGGCATCCCTACAGTGTTTACGACTGCGAGTGGGAGAAAAAGCGGATGGAACAGGCGCTGGCCAAGACGCATGGTCCGGAGGGCACACTTGCAGTGATTCTTCCTGAGAATGCTCGTTTTCGCACAGACCCGTTTGACGACGGCCTCTATGAGCGCTGGCAGGACCCGGCCACAGATACACGCGAATGGAAACATATCAAGACAAGCTCGGGCTGGGACGCACAAGGGCTGCATGACGAGAAAGGCAGGCCGTATAAGGGCATAGCATGGTACCAATTCGATGTTGAAGCCCCCGCGGATGTTCAGGGAAAAAGTGTAATTCTCTACGGCTTGGCTGTTGTTAATGAAGCGTGGGTCTGGATGAACGGCCAATACGCGGGGCATCGGCCCTACAAAATGCCCTGGTTCCGCCCTCAGCAAATAGAGCTTGATGTAAGCAGCTTGCTGAAGCCGGGCCAGAATAATCGAATTACAGTACGGGTCCTATGCAACTTCGACGTCTTCGGCGCCAACGGTATATATGAGCCGATGTTCCTCTACACAAGGCCGCTTTCAAAACCGGTCTCGTCTCAGTAGCCCCAGATTCAAGCCTCAATCGCCCAACTCCGGATAGGAGTGAAACGGCCTTACATACTCATATTGGGCTTTCATGCTGCTAATCCGCAGGATGATCTTTGCCCTGCGTCAACCACTCAAGATTGAAGCGGGCGAAAGCAATCTTCTCATACTGACTCTTCTGCCCGCGTTCGTAGAAACAGCAGATTGTCATATCGGGGGCAATAGCCAATTCCGAATATGCGGATTTGCCCGGATACAGCGTGCGGGAGACCGGCCAGGTGCGACATTCATCATAGCTGAGCCTGACAGTCAAATTCTCTCGTTCTGTGCCTGCGGGACTGGAAAATAACACGCGGTTCTTCCCATGATGCTTCCTGTCGGTGAGACGGACGATACTCGCCTGGCATTTTGGCGCGCTTAGTGATTGCTCCAGCTCGACCTTGGACCATGTAAGTCCTCCGTCGGCGCTCCACGCGCAGGCACGGCAGTTCTTGTCCTCGTAGCTTCGAATGTTCAAGTAAACAGAACCGTTCTCGGTCTGGACAGCCTGGCACTCGTTGGTCTTCCCGTCTAAAGCGCCGCCAAGTTTCCAGCTCGTGCCCTTATCATCGCTGTATATTACGTGAGAAAAGTACCACTGAGGATTTTCTTTAGCGGCGTTCTTTATTTTGTGGTCGCAGGGGACGAGCAGCCGCCCTGCGCTGAGCTGAATTCCATGCCCGGGTCCGGTGGCGTACCAAGTCCATTCCTGTTGGGACACGGCTTGGGTGATTTCCACCGGCGCCGACCAGGTAGCGCCGTCGTCTGCACTCTTTGTAACAAATACCCTTTCGTTATTCCGGCAAAACAGCAGCCAGATTGCTCCTGTTTGGCGGTCCACTACCGGGCAAGGATTCCCGACTGTGTTGTCGCCGTCATCCCATATCAGGTTCATCCCTGTCCAGGTTTCGCCGTTATCGAGGCTGCGCTTTATCACAAGGTCGATATCCCCTTTGTCTGAGAAGCTGTTCTTGCGAGCCTCGCAAATTGCCAGAATAGTCCCTCTGCTTGAAACAACCAAGGCGGGTATTCGATATGCCTTGTACCCATTCTGGCCGGAAATAAACAGGTCGGTTTCCCGAAGACCCTTTTCTCCTGAAACTGATGCCTCCTTCACCGAGCCCTCTATCTTCCCTCCGCTTTGTTCGCCTCGCTTGATGAATACGATCTCCCACTTGGACAGGCCCGCAACGAAAAGTCGCGCCGTTTGGCCAGCGAGTTTGTCTGTTTCGCGCGCTGATGCGTCCATGCCAACAACCTGCGGATACCATTTGGACTTCTCAAGGTCGCCGGCATCCAGTATCTTGGCCGGCTTTGTCCAGCCCGTCGGGTCGGAGAGATTGTCGTTGAAACTTACGTAGATTCCTTCCTGTGTCCAATCCTTGTCTTTCGCGCGATTCAGAAGCATCACCCAGGTATTCAGGTGCTTGTTGTAGTGAATAGAAGGACCCCAGAATGCATCGGCGTCAGCACGGTGCCAATCGGTAGTCGTCGGGAAGATCGGCGAGACGCGGCCGCCCATACCAGGCTCAGTCCACTTCCCTTGATACCACTTGAAAACCTTGCCATTCGGCTGAGCCATATCTTGACAGGCCATCCGCGCCACAGCCACACCCTGCTCTTTTGTGTCCGCGTGGTAGGTGCTTATGAAAAAGTAGAGGTATTCTTTCCGGCGGTCGGCAACAACAGCGAAATCGCCGTTGCCTCCGACAAAGTATTTGTTGGCCGAGTCAAGATTGTTGGAGCCTTCAGGCGCCTCCAGAACAATGCCGAGATCTTGCCACGAAAGCCCGTTGTCCTGCGAAACCATCGTGCCTATGCGCGGCGCGGTCCTGTCGGGGGAAAGAGGCGGCTCATTGTGGTACCACATATACAACCGGCCGTCGTCGGCCTTATGCGTTGACTCAATCCAGCGCCCGCCCATTTTCCATCCCGCTTCATTGTCGAAAACAACGCGCTTCGAGGGCCGGGCAAGACCGACCAGGTCCGGCCCGGAGGACCGAAACGGATGACCTGTCGAGTAGAACATATACATGGTGTCCCCATCCCAGTGGGCTGGGCTGCTGCAGTCCACGTCGCCGACAGTGTTGGCATCCGCAGCCCCATGCACCACTCCGGGGAGCTGGAGCCGGGCGGCAGGACGCACAATAACCGAGTACTCTCCCGGGGGCGGATCGCTGCCAAAGCCTGCTGCCGGAAACACCGCTACCCAAAATAGCCATAGCTTCAATATCTTCATTGTCGCGTCTCCTATGTTACATACATAAGGCTTCTGCAAAATTGCAGGTTAGGCCTACTTAGAAAAGCAGGACTGCGAGAGCGTAATCGAGTGTAACGATATGTGTTCAGTTTATCAAGCTTGTTGTAAGATTGTGCGGAGACTGTGTTTACAGTTCAAGGAATCGTTGGAAAACGTGCAGAAAAATGGAGTCGGCCACCATCGGATTCACCTCTGCTCCGCCGCCACCTGTCGCCCTTGCCTGCGAGCAGGGGCTTGGCCGGCGTGAGAATAACTGAGAAAACCAGACAAAAGTTCTGTACAAACGCCCGCCGGTATGGTAGAATGCCGCCAGCTTGTGGAGACACAGCTGGATTTGGAGATTAAACGTGGTGATGCACACAGGGCTGCCTCGGACGAGGGCGTTTACGGCAAAAGCAGCTTGCTGCTCGGCCTGCTTTTTGCTCACCGTCTTGCC
>Ga0315288_10001766_pt1 | contig 28015 bp, 35 predicted proteins | sample YL17G11_20_MG_FD_203454 | JGI IMG/M metagenome (GOLD analysis project Ga0315288, IMG submission 203454) | Sediment microbial communities from Yellowstone Lake, YNP, Wyoming, USA - YL17G11_20 | ecosystem: Environmental > Aquatic > Freshwater > Lake > Sediment | place: USA: Wyoming | collected... | reverse complement strand
CAACAGGAGGACAACCCGAAAACGAAGGGGAGGGGAATGCGGAGACATAAACGCGCACGGAGATTATGAGAATTGCGTCAAAGCTGGGTGTGATGCACGCGAGTGTGCCAAAATACACAAAGCATATGTCTCACCAATAAATCCCGTTGAACAAACGTTGTTTAATACATTTATTAGTTCTCTTGATCGGTTAACGAAGGAATTGATTGCGACTGAACCAAAATATCAGAATCATCAGTATTTGTCAGCAATTAACATGCCCCATGATAAGTTGGCGAAAGAATTTGAGGAATATTGTTTTTACAATTTGCCCCCGCATGTGCAACGCACCATAACCGATGAAATGCGCAAAGCGTCTGTGAACCAATATAAATCAATTATGCCACGTTTGCTGAAAAATTATGATGCCGTCGGCCATAGAGAATGCGGAGACATAAACGCGCACGGAGATTATGAGAATTGCGTCAAAGCTGGGTGCAATAAACGCATGTGTACCACAATATATGTGGACCCGGTGAATGCTCTTGCTCTTACTATGGGGAACCTTGAATTCAATGGAAAAACAACCCCTTTAGATCATGCGGTTGCATCATCATTGACCGCCAAACAAAAAAACCTTTTGGCACGCCAGGATTGGAGAAGTTTTATTGCAGATTTCGATAAGCAAAATGGCACTCAGTGATGATGAATAGTTATGCCGGCGTCGTCGGCCATGATCGGGATTAGCGGGTCGTTGTTGTAGTCGTTGTAGTAATAAATGCGCTTGATGCCGCACGCCGCCAGCGACCGGAAGCAGTTGATGCAGGGATAATGCGTCACGTAAATGGCGGCGTCCTGCAGGCTGGCGCCCCGGCGCGCGCAGTCGCTCACCGCGTTGATTTCGCTGTGAATGATGGCCTGCTCGTGGTTGTCGCGCAGGCGGCTGATGTGCGGCGCACCGGCAATAAAGCCGTTGTAGCCCATGGCAATAATGCGGTGGTCCTTCACCACCACGGACCCCACGCGCAGGCGGGTGCACGGGCTGCGCATGGACGCCAGGAAGGCGATGGACATGAAGTAGTCGTCCCACGGCACGGGGTCCTTGTTCATGTTTTCAGAGGCAGCGGCGGCGACAATTTGATGCAGCATTTCACTTGGGGGGTTTGATGATTATGCCATATGAATGCATTGCGTCGATTCATTTTTAAGTGAAAACCCGAAAAATTGATTTAAATTTATGGCGTTTAAATCAATGCAGATAAAATGGAATCGACTTCCACTGAACTTCTAGACGCGTATTATCAACAGCTGACGCCGTTTGAACGGCAGACATGCGACATTGCGCGCAGCCACTTGGGGTCGTCCTTTGACTTGGCGCGCAGCAACGGATTCCTTCGCTGGCTGTCAAAAAAACAATGAAATTGGTTCATCGCAGGCGCAGCACAAGATGCAGTGTGGAATCCTTTTGCACGTTGTAATCCAACAGCGTTCTTTCGTCCTCCAGCTGCTTGCCGGCATATATTAAGCGCTGCTGGTCAGGCGGAATGCCTTCCTTGTCCTGGATTTTGGCTTTCAATACGCCGATTGTGTCGCCCGGCTCGATTTCGAGCGTGATGGTTTTTCCGGTGAGAGTCTTTACAAATATCTGCATTGGTTGTTTTTGGTTGTGTGTGTGTGTATTCTAAATGGTTCTATGCATTATCTCTCTAAATTAATATTTTACATTCATTTTCGTTTCAGCGTGCGTCGCAAAAAGCTGTTCTTGTCTTGCAGCCCGTATTTTTTTTGGACGCGACGCAGCGTGCGTTCGATGCGGCGGGACAGCTTGTGAATGCGACGGCGCGTGCGAGAGCCGCCGCCCTTGTTTGGGCCTGGTGTTGCATTGGGGAGAGACACACCAGCCACAGTGCTTGATGCTTGGTCTGATAAACCAGCCGCTGCGCTAGTCGCTGCAGTATCGAGAGCAGTTGTCAGTTCGCCCATTTGTCCCACTGCTTCTTTCACTGGTTCAAGTGCCTGACCGATTTTTTCTTTGATGTTGATTGTATTTCGGATTCCTGCAATCAATGCGGTAACTAAATCGATTACACTCATTGCATCACCCACAAATGGAATGTCAGCTATCGCGTTCTGCACTGCATTCACCAAATTTTCCATCACTTGGACAACAGCTGTCTGCACTTCAGGCAACACGTCTGTTTCAAAATTTTCACCAGCTTCTTTAACCCCTTCTAGCAAGCGGTCCTTCACTTGTTCCAATGCTTCTGCAACCTTTGGGTCATCGGAAACTTTCTTCAATAATTCTGCTTGCTGCGGTGTCATTGACTTTGCCAAAACAGCGTTGACCAGCGCTTCGTTTCCGGTTGCAATCAGTATATCCGTGATGAATCGCGAACCCACATTGGAAATTTTTTCGAAAAAGAGACCTTTCAAAAATTCCTGCGCCTGCGGCAATGGTTGCTGTATGTGGCAGCGATAATCCGCACCTCCAAACAATGTCGAGAACACGTTGCACTTAACATCATCATTCAATTGCGGCGCTGATGCTGGTGGCGCTGATGCTGGTGGCGCTGATGCTGGTGGCGCTGTTGCGCTTGGGCTTGGTGCTCCTTCTTCTTGTCTTTCTTCTTGTCTTTCTTCTGCGCTTGGTAGTACTCGTGGTCGCTCGTACTGCGTAATTTGGAGTGTGGGATTTCCGTAATACACTCGGCCGGAGGGCTCTCTCAACTCCTCCCAGCCCTGGGGGAGAGGTTCTAATGTTGATGGTGGCGCTGGTGTTTCACTTGATGCTAGTGCTGCGCTTGGTACTGCTTGTTCTGCGCTTGGTACTGCTTGTTCTGCGCTTGGTACTGCTTGTTCTGCACTTGGTACTGCTGGTGCTGGTGTTGCGATTGGTTGTGCTGCGATTGGTTGTGCTGCGATTGGTTGTGCTGCGATTGGTTGTGCTGCGATTGGTTGTGCTGCGATTGGTTGTGCTGCGATTGGTTGTGCTGCGATTGAGCTTGGCGCTGGTTCTGAGGCTTGTGGTTGTGTGATTGGTGCTGCTCTTGGTACTGCTGGTGCTGCGCTTAGTGCTGGTGTTGCTTGTTGTATTTGTGGTTTTTTATTCCGTAATGATTTGGGTGGCATGATACTTATTGTCGACTTCTATTGATAATTAATGAATTATGATTAATACTGGATATATATTAATGATAAAAAAAATGAAACATTGCAAATGCAAAGCAATGCACATGGTTATGCACGTGCTCATGCGTCATTCATCTTTTTGTAGCTTGCATAGTCAATCGGCTTAATGATATTGAAGTCGTGCGTTTCATTGGTCTGGGCCGTTGGATCATTTCTGAACTCGTCCAGACGACCGCAATACAAGTAGCGGGACACTTGTTCTTTCAACACAGGTGCAGCGTTCGAAGTGTTCGAAGTGCTGGTCGCTTTGGCCTTGACCAGTTCATTGATGGTGGGCATGGACGCGGTTTTGTTTTTGTTCGTGGTAGTGGAATACTTTTTGAGTTGTGCAAAAACGGGTGCTGGTGCGGCGGCGGCTTTTGCGGGTTCTGTGGCGGCGGCTTTTGCGGGTTCTGTGGCGGCGGCTTTTGCGGGTTCTGTGGCGGCGGCTTTTGCCTTTGCAATCTCTTTTCGGATGTCGATGTGCAGCCGCTTGCAGCCGTGTTCAATCACGTACTTTCGCGCAACCGATTCCAGATACTTGAACTGCACCGTGCGCTTGTCCGAATAATAGCAAAACATGGATCGTTCGGCATCGTACGTCATGATGACATCCCCCTGCGGCGTGGTCTCTCGCACGTGGCTGGTTGCCGAAGGCACGGGCGCCTCGGGGTCGTCTTTCAATTGGTCATACTCTTTAAAGTACTGGTTTTCATATGCGGCATCTTGTTCTTCCATGAGCCGTTTATGTTTTTCTTGCTGCAACAATGACTTCTTGTATGACATGTATCCCTTGTATGTCTGGTATCCTGCATAGGACATGAGAACCGCGGCGGTGGCTGCAACAGCCATTCTTCCTGAGCCAAGTTTCAGTTGCGATAAAAAATTGTTCATCCTGTTCATCCTACTCATTCATTTCATTGTTTCACAATCTTTAAATTCCTTTGTTCGCGTTGATCATTTTTTATGCATTTTTTCGCGTTCTTCAAACAGGGCTGCCACTTCGGACTGCAGGTCCACCACTTTGATGCACTGGTACGACCGGTTCGCGTTGTCGGGGTGCAGGCACACCAGGAACAAGTCGGTTACGCGCTTGCCGTAGCACCTTTGCAAAATTGCTTTGTACGTGTTCAGCTGCAGGCAATAGTGCCAGTAATTCGTGTCCGGGATGTGCGCGATGACGGGATTGGGCGAGTACTCGTTCGCGCCAAACGGCACCTTTTTGATTTCTTTGCAGCGCTTCCAGTCGTAAATGCTGAGCGTTCCATCGGGCTCGCCCGTCGCCGGGTCCAGGTTTTCGAACACCATGTCGATGGAGCCCGAGATGCGCGCGGCTTCGTCAAACACGGTCCACTCCGTGCGATACGGACGCAGTATCGCGACACGGTCCGCCCAAAACTGCACAAAGTAGCAGAACTCGGGGGCTGCGGCGTCATCGGGGGGCACGGGAAGTCCGTTGTAGTAGCATTCAATGTTGTAGTGCATGGCGGTTCCCGCAGCGGCGGCGGCGTCCCGGTTCGCATCCCAGGACGCTTTGATTGCGGCGGCGGTCATGCCGTAATACTGGCTCAGCTTCCAGTTGCGCGAGCCCATCATGCGTTTGATAATGTCGTCGGAGTCAAACTCGCGGAAATGGGCGTGGACCCACGTGGTGACCGACGTGTAAGCGGTTGCAGAATCGGCGTCAATGGTGTACTTGTGCTCCACCGGCTCAAACGTGATGCGACTGTCGCGCTCGTGAGGATTCTTTTCCGACAAATGAGTCATGGCGCGGGTGTCATGCCATTCAATGCATTTTTTTGATTTCAATCAATTTTTTTCACAATGTATTTCATGCAATGCTAATCAAAAAACGAAATTGCAAATCTTATCGTCGTCGCAAGTCTTGTCGTCGTAAAACTTGTCGTGGTAAAACTTGTAGAAGAAGGATGGGTGGCATATCCTTAGAACCACGCAGACCACTGCCACTACAAGCAACAGTGCGCCAACCTGGGGGACCTTCATTTACGGTGAATGATAATGTTGATTTTGACACAGTTCAAAGAGACATACTGGGGCATCCAGCCAATCAATACGCAGACCAAATTCGAGCTGGAAATTATTTCATTCATCGCGGTCCAGGTGTAGCATCTTTACCAGGTCAGCCGGCAAATCCATTTGATTATGAAATAACCCGAATGACTCGTCGCATGAGACAGAGGTTGAATCAAATTTCGCAATCATGAAAAATATATAAAAATATGTTATGTTTAGTATAACATATTCAAACATGACCAAGCAATCCAAGCAATACACGGACAAACGCACCGGCATTACATACACCAACATAAATCATGCAGCCGACGAAAAACACGACGTGAAAATGCAGCCTCATTTGGATGCATTTATCTCCAACGCGTTTCTGAAAACCTACTTCGACAAATCCTCTTGAATCACCTCTATTTCAAAAAAGTCGTCGTCATCATCAAAATCGCTGTCATCATTTGTGGTGGTTGCTGGGGTTGCTGGGGTTGCTGTGGTTGCCGTGGTTGCTGCAATCACGGGTTCTTCTGCATAATAATTCGCAATGAGTTCGAGAGCAGGACACTCATCGGTGTCATCTAAGCCATAATGGGTTGCATTGTTTGTTGCCGGCATTTCATAATGACATTGGTCATAATGTTCATAAATCGCTTTGAAGTCAAACGGGGTTGTGATTCCATTTTGGCACGAAGAATGCTTCACATTTTCCAACTGGTCCAATCTCTCAGTCAACCGTTTCATTTTTTTACTCAGTGACTTGTGCTTGCATGGCGCATGGGTCTGCTGCTGCTGTTGCTGCTGTTGCTGCTGTTGCTGCTGTTGCTGCTGTTGTTGCTGTTGTTGCTTCAAATGCTCCGAACGAAGCCGCGCGTGCTGCGTTTCCAGAATCCACACTCGTTCTATGACTTGTTTGTTGGTCCAGTCCTGCATGCACTGGTTGGCGCGAGTTGTGATCGCTTCTTGCTCCTTCTGCCGCTGCGCCAATCCAATTTGGTCATCTTTCACGGTTCCAAGCGCTTCCTTCATTGCACCCATCTCGGCCTTCAAGTCTCTGAATTCGGATTTCAACATGTCGAGCTCGGTTCTCAGCGCAAGGTTCTTCTTCTGCAGCTGAATGATTCGAAGGTCTTTTTTGTTGTGGTTGTTGTGGTGGTTGTAGTGGCAGTGCCGGGGAGACGGGCACACCGGGGTTGGCTCTGGTTCCACTGACACGGCGGACATTGCATCGTCGTCTTGAACCGAGGCAGGGGCAGGGGCAGGGGCAGGGGGAGCAGAACGAAGATGATACGCCTTCACGGTTGGGGAAGGCAGGGGGGCTGCTTTTTTCCACGTCTTTGCGTGCCCCGACTCGTGCCGGAACGAACACCCCGGAACAGCCGGTTCGCCAACGTGCAAATAGCAGTTGCCCAGCCAATGCGGGTACAGCGCAACCGGGTCCATGCCTTGCACCGCATTGTGAGAAAAGAAGGAGCAATAAAACGACTGCGGATGCGCCTCAAAATGCATGAACAAAATGGGTTCATTGGTGCTGACCGTTACTACGGCGTAATTGGTGTCGGCGCAGTCGTAATGTCCGCGGTCAACGGCAATCGTGAGCGACTGCGGCAGTTGAACGCCTTGCAGCTCCAAATTGTGCATGATGAGGCTGGGGGTCAGGGCAGACAGCGGATGGATCCACGCCTCAATGACGATAGGTGACTGCATGGGTGTGAAATAAGTTGTGATACACTTATACGTATGCATGATTTTAAATTCATTTCGTGAAATGATTTTAAACGAATCTCTCTCTCTTTCTCTCTCTCTCTCTCTCTCTCTCTCTCTCTCTCTCTCTCTCTATTTTTATATTCTATAAACCGACATTTTCCAACAACCCGTCCATGTTCGGGTTAGTTAAGTAGTAAGATATTTGAAATAAGTGTTCCCAGATGATCCATTCACTGCATTCATGTAGAGTGTTCCATTGTTGTAAAACAATCCTTGCCCACCGGCGGTTGATGATGCGTCCAAATTGTTGGCTGGGTTGAACGACAATTCAACCCATGTTGATAAGGTTGATAAATTGGAATACCAATAATTAGTAACCGTGTTAGTATTCGATGGATCACATAGGCCCACTACATCAAATGTTCCGGATTGGTTTGGTATGGGTCCTGTTGCCAACCCATTCAATCCACCCACAAAATTTGTTGAAGGTGGAGGATTCAGAGTCATAGGGATATAAATTTTTGGGCTGTTATTGCTGATTTCTGCATTTACTGAATACAAAAATGCGCCACTTGTTGCGCTTGTTCCACCGTATATAAGTTGTTTCGAAGAATCAGTTCCACTGAACATTATTCCACGAACAACTAAGTTGGACGGGGCGTTGCTCAGTGTTTGGGGGAATGCTGCCCCATAATTTCCATCATCTGGGTATGCAACATAACCATATGCGGTTATCATAGTTCCGTTTGTGACTCCAGCGCTTGTAAAATTTCCAACAAATGCAACATATCCAAATCTAGGTCCCCAGTTTCCATTCAGAGCCACAGTTTGATAAACTTCTCCATTTGTTTCATAAACATTCCGCCAAAAAACATCATCGGTGCCAAGGATTGTGGAAAGTTCTGCAACCACCACATTGCTCAACATTCCTGCGGCGCTATTGATGCCATCAGTGTTTATGTAAGTATCAAAGTTGCCAACTATGTACACTCTGCGTGTGTCGTTGATTGTACTTGCAACTGCAACTGCATCATTCACAATTGCGGTTCCAGATGTTAATGCAACCCCAGTGGCAAATGGAGGACCAAATGATGATTTCATTTGAGTTAGCATTAGGGTGGGTGAAAGTTTTATTTGTGCAATGCAACCCGAAAAATATCCGGATCCCACTATGCCTGTTCCATTAAATTCTTGTATTCTATCAAATGAACCAAATGGGTACATGTATGTGGACAACCCTGGTGCATAAGTAAATCCTCGAACCTTTGCAACAGTGCCGTTGCTCCACCAAACAACCCACATTGTACTAGTTATAGTTGTTTGAATCACACAATAACTTGCTGGCAGTCCGGTGACTGCTGTTGTTCCATAATAACTCGTCCATTCGTTTCCATTTTCATTGAAATATGCAATTGATTGTAGAGTATTCGGAAATGTCGTTGTATCTATCCATCTTGACGTGGGTGTGGGCGTGGGTGTGGGCGTGGGCGTGGGCGTGGGTGTGGGCGTGGGTGTGGGTGTGGGCGTGGGGCATGCCGGAGACACGTGATTGCTTTCCGGGCTGGTCAGCGTGGTGCAAGGAGGGGCACCGGTCGGTATAAACACAACGGTGTTCGGCACGCAGTTGCTGGCGGTGACCCATATTTCCGCACCGCATGTCACGTTCATTATTGTGTATGAATTCAAACACGGCTGCGGGGCAATGGATGGCACAATCGGTGTTCCATTCACGTAGACGGTGTAGCCCGTGATCGGGCTGCCGCCGTCAAACCCGTGCAGCCATGAAATCGTTACGCTGTATTGGGTCGGCGATGTCGGAACTTGGTTGCTGATGTAAATGACCGGCGCGTCGGGCGCGGTCGGCGTGATGCTCGGCTTGGACTCGCAGTTGTCCAGGTCAAAATGCACGCGCGTGGGGTACTGGAAGCCGCGCAGACTTTGCGCCTGGTTCGCGATGATGCGCTGTGCCTGCTCCCGATTGTACGGCCGGCTGGACAAGTACTCGCCTCCGACTCCAGTGGAAGGGTTGGTTCTCCACAACACGTCTATGCTCGGGTCAAGGTACACGTTTTTGAAGTAGTTGCGAATGTTGCACGTGCCTTTCCTGTAAAACAGGCGGTATTCGGGATCGACCACGATGTTGGAGTTGTTGAAGGTGTTGGGCGTGGTGGATATCACCGCCACCAGCTGGTTGGGATATTTGTATTGGTCAGAGGTTATGGTGGGAAACCCCAGTGCAGTCACCGGAACATTGGCATTCAAATAGTTGGTCACGGTGAAGTTGCCGTAATACACCTCTCCATTTTCAGGGCTGAACGACTCGTCCAACTTGCTGGACGGCGGCGGCGTCAGCAAGTACTTGCCCTTTGTTATGTCCAGCAAGTCGGAATAACTGGCCGCGCTGGCGAGCGACGAACACGCGGTTCGAACCGGTCCCACGTATTCGGTTCCGTTCTGCTTCTTGAGAACGCCCCCGTTCTGCGCTAAATTTGTGGCCGCTGCGTATTTGGTTTTCGACTTCAGGTGTGCCGTGCGGTCGCTGGAATTCAGTTGCGGCTGCGACACGTTGAACAGATTCCCGGTGTTTTGTCCAACAAAAAGAAACGGCATGGTTGTAATATGTGTTTATAATATTGCTTATACTATAAACACACACAATATTCACACACACACACACACAATATTATGCATGCGTATTCCATTCTCTCGATCCCGTACTATGACGCTCGACTGCAACAGTACACCAAAATTTTGTCCATCAACGCGGTGCCGGTGGGTCCGTTGGCGTCCCGCGTAAAAACCGTGCGCCCACCGCGACTGTCCGGGCTCTGCGGTAATAGCGGTAATAGCGGTGTTTGCATTCATGCACTGACCGCATCGGACGGTGGCTGTGGCGGTCCATGCGGTGGTTCCGGCAGCAGCGGATTCATGACGCCGGAGCAGCTGCCCGAGCTGTTTGCGTTTTTGGCGTCGAACGGCTATGCAGTCGATTCAGCGCTCACCAAGCTGGCAGCCAAACACCAGTCCGGCGGCGGCGGGTGCTTTTCCAACGCCAACGCCAACACCAACGCCAATGCACTCGTGTGCATTGTTTCGTACGGCGGCGCGTCCTCATAAAAACTTCTTTTCTTCAATCTTCATCAGCGCGTACGGCACATCTATCACGAGATGTCCCAGCAGCTGCGGCAGAATGAACTGGAACCGCATGGTCATGGTGATGAAGAACTGCACGATGCCCAGCATCCAGTCCAGCAACGGCTCCGCGATGACGATGGTTTTGGCCCACCCCTTGGAAATCGGGATGCGCTCTTTGTAAGCCGGGTTCCACAGCTTGGAGTGTATGAAATCATACATGACCGTGTCATAATACCCCTGCAACAACGAGCTGATGAAGCCCACGGCATACACCAGCGCGACCTTGCTCCACGTGCTCATGCGCATGCCCAGAAACCGGATGCTGGGGTCCGGCCCGAACGCGAAAAAGTTTTGGAACGCGTTTTCCTCGTCTAAAAAGAACATGTAGCCCACCATGAAAAACACGAACAGGTAGAATGCCGCCCGCGGCTCAAAAAATGTGCGCTTCAAAAATGAAATCGAGCCCATTGTCCTTTTACATTGTGTTTATATTATTTTGAAAGATGCGCGGATTGTCGCCGTGGAATGAAGCCGGGCAGCCGTTTCGAGACGCGTTCCACGTCATGACACCCGGGTTGCTGTTGCCGAGGGCAACGTCGTGCTCCATGTCGCTGATTATGAGCAATGCGACTCCGGGTTGCGGGTGCAACGCATTCGTCGCGGCGCCAACGTTCGCGTTCAAGCCGTTGGTCGTCGACCGGGCCAAGCACAGCAGCAGCCGCACTTGCGACACGAAATCGGGGCAGGCGGCAAGGTCGTGCCACTCGGCGTGCGATGAAAACGTCAGAATGTGCGACGGGTGGGGGGAAAGCTGCAAAAAGTGCAGCGCCAGTCCAATGCCGGCGTGCAAACACTGGTTGTGTCCGCCCCCCATGCTGTGGGCCAGCGACAGCGCCGGCACCACGATTGGCTGGATCGGCTTGCAACGAGCCAGGTGCTGCCGCCACAGTGCGTTCACCGTTTCCGACTGCTCGCTCGTTCGCGCGCGTTCGGCTCGTCGCACCAACTCAACCAGCCCCGGGATGGATTCGGTGGACGACGGGCTCAACGCGCTAACCAGTTTGCGAAAGCGCCGGTTCGCGTCGGGCGCCCCTGGAAACATGTCCGCGGCCAGCGCGTCGTAATACCATCGCAGCAGGGGCGATGCACGGCACTTGGGCTCTCGCGGCACCCACTTGGCAGCCCAGGATGGCCGGCCCGCCGCACGGTCCTTGCGCAGCTGCCCCGCGGTCATTCGCACGCAGCCCTGCATGATTGCGATTGCGGTCTCGGCATCGGACGGGTCGCCGTGCTGTTCGAAGTGGCGGATGAAGCCGCGCACGTCGCGCCAGCATCCAACCGGACCGACCGCCATGGCTTCCAGTATGCGCAGGCATTCCGGCGTTTGATTCGTTGCAACGAGCTGCATCAGCATCGCGTATGTGCCATCCCGCTCGCCCGAAAGGCGACTCCGCGTGATTGATGATTCCGTCATTGATGTCATGTAAGCAGGTTGCTTCTAAGCTGTTTTGGTTTGTTGATTTGTTGGGTTGGGTTGTTGGGTTGTCGAGAGCACGTTAATGCCGGCGGGTGTGTTTTCGGTGCGGCAGCGAATGGATGCGAATCACTCGCTTTTTGCTATGGGCATGGGCATGGGCATGGGCATGATCATAGTCATCGGCGCTTCCTTCATACACTATGTGCAGCGCGTTCAAGCGCGCAAACATGGGAATCGAGGGCTTAACAAACACGTTTTCCAATGCAGCAATTGGAACAAGGAACCGGTGCTCGTTGTCATTCGCGCGCAAAAAGTCCTGCACGTCCGCCGCTTGCAGATCCATGTTGTACAAAAACATGGCGCGCAGTTTGAAGTGCCGTCCGCACTGTTCGCGCTGTCGCTGTTGCTGCTGCTTAATGCGCCAGATCAGCTTCTCTTGAGACAGCGTGCCGTTCTCGATGGGCACCGTTTCCTCGCACACGTGCTCGATTGTGCGGTCGCTTTGCATAAAAGCGTGCACTATCCGCAGGTTGTGCTGCGGTTGCGGGTGCAACAAGTAGTTGTCCAGGTCCAGGTTCAGGTCCAGGTTCAGGTCCAGGAAGTCCAAGTCCGTCATGACAATTGGCCAAGCAATGAGAGAAAATGAATATAGATGGAAGAGTTAATTCATGCACACATTTTTCGCGCATGAATTGAACTAATTTTTTTTGGCATCAATCTTTGTAATAGTTGGTGTATGCGGAATCATATGCATCTCGTTCGCCGTCTTCGCCGTCTTCGTCGTATTCGTTGCGATAAACATGATTGTTGCGAGCATTCGCGGCGTTGTTGTAGTTGATGTTGCTGAGAAACGGGTTTAAGGCGTGTCGTTGTGGTTGCTGAGGTTGCGGTTGCTGTTGCTGCTGTTGTGGTTGCTGCGGTTGCTGTGGTTGCTGTGGTTGCTGCGGTTGCTGTGGTTGCTGTGGTTGCTGTTGCGGTTGATTTGCTTGAATGGCGGATTTAAAGTTCAGACCAGCGACCAAGGGTTTGGCCGGGGTTTTGCACAGGGATGGAAACGACTCTTCAAATGTTGGAGGGATGGCAGTGGTGGCAGCAAGAGCAATGGGAGATGAATGCATCGAATCCGAAAAGCAGTTGGGCCGGACCACTGGTGCATTGCATTTGGCAGTGAAAAACGGGTTGCCTTGGTTGCCTGGGTGGCCTTGGCGCTTGTCGTGCCGACCTTTTTTAGGCGCGTTTGTCAAAAACGGGTTGGGCATGTGATATACAGATGTGTATATGTTATAAAACCCATATAGACATCATTCTAATTTGATTTTTCATTTTTATTTATTTGCCTCATCCATCGGATCAAATGTAAATGTACTTGCGATCCGCGGGTGCCGCATTCAAACACCGCAACAAAAACCAGTACAACTTTGTGGCTTTGATGGGGTTGAGATACGCGTGGTCTTCGGGAATGTGGTCCACGTTTAGCAGAAAGTATATGAACAACTGCGCGGCGCTATAATAAATGGTTTTGAAATGCACCTGCAGGGGCATGGCATTATTGCCGCCTTGCAGGAGGCGCTGCAACTCGGGCGACATGAACGCTTCCTTCGGCTTGGTTCCTTTGGGCAGCGCGTGGTCTATGTTCAATGTGCCGTCCGGATCCAGTTCAAACACCAAGTGGTCGTTCAAAAACAGGAACTGCGGGTCCATGCGCGCGTCGCCCAGCGTGGAATCCGCGTCGTTGATGGAGTCGTGCGTGAAGCTGTCGTGGTCGCGGTGCGTGATCACCACCACGTCGTTGACCCCCACGCAGGCAATCGACCATCCCGATGAAATCAGCGCCTGCATCTGTTTTCCAAAGTCTTTAACCAAGCCCAGCGCCGCATACAGTTCGGTCGCGTGCCGCGTTTTTTTGATGTAGTCCCGCAGGGTCAGCACGTTGGTTGCTTTGATTGCGGTTGGCGACGGCAGTATGGCGGAGATTGACCGCATCAAATGGGGGGACGCATCGTTTTTTATTTCATACACGGATGACGTGGATGACGACGTGGATGATTTGGTTCGGCGTATAACCGTGTTTCCAATGCGTATCGGTTCAAATGACATTGCGTTTGTTGTTGCTTTGTTGCTTGTATTAAAATTTGCATATATTTTTATATATTTTTAATAACCAAAGCATCTAAATCAAAATATGGCGAAAAAAATGTGTGGCCAACCACCGGCCTTGATGCTCCGTTTACGTCCCGAGCTTGACGAGATAATGGTCATTGGGTCTCGATCCCTCCCACTGCTCCGTTTAACGTCCCGAGCTTGACGAGATTAATGGTCATTGGGTCTCGATCCCTCCCACTGCTCCGTTTAACGTCCCGAGCTTGACGAGATAATGGTCATTGGGTCTCGATCCCTCCCACTGCTCCGTTTAACGTCCAGCTTGACGGGACGGGTTCAGGTTCAGGGTTCTTCCTTCGTGATTGTTGCGCCGCTTGCTGTTGCGGCGGAAAGGCTGGCGCATCCGCCGAGGTCAATGCGAGGAGGAGGCGCCGAGTAATCGCGGAATGCCGGCTTTTCGACGCGGCTTGCCGAGCACTTCCAGAACCAGGGCTCGCTGTAGACGATTTTGACCTCTTCCCCCCTCAGCAGCTGGGCGCGCGTTGCTTGTGCGACTTCGCTCTTCTTGTTCCACGTCTTGAAATGGATGAACACCTTGTTGTAGCACTCGCCGCGATCGTTGGTCTTGGCAACCATGTCAATGCGGTCCACTGCACCCAACTCCAGTTTTTCACACACATCGTAGATGTCCTTTTTCATCGTGCTCTTGAAAACACGCGGAATGCAAATGCTGGGTTCGCTGGCCTTGGGTTCGGTGGCGGTGGCCTTGGGTTCGGCGGCGTGGTCATTGTTTGCATTGACATTGTTTGCGGCGACATTGTTTGCTGCATCGTTTGTCATTGAAGTCATCGTCTTGTTGTCGATTCACTGATGCAAATTGAGTTGGCTGAAAAAGCAATTCAATTTTTTTTTAAAATACTGAAAATCAGATTGACATCTGATCCCAGGGGGAGGTCTGTCTCCTGTAATGGTTATATAGCTATAATAAGGGGGTTTTATGGGTTTTTATGGGTTTTTATGGGGTTTTGATGTCAATTATTTTGACGGTTTTGGTGGTGCTGTTAGGAGACACATTGTATCCATGGGTTGGCTTTAAGCTTGTTTCATTGAAAAAACATTTTTATTTTTATTGTGCGATTGTCATGTGTGTCTGTGTCTGCATGTGTGTGCATTTGTTTAGTCGTCTTCGTCTTGCCACCAGAATTGTGTTTTCGGCGGAAGGGTTGCAAGTTTGGGGGGAGCAAGGGTGGGGTTGGGGGTGGGGTTGGGGTTCTTCAATCTTTCGGCCATCGTCTGTTGTGGTTTGTCCGGTTCCTCTTCAAATTGCAACAACTCAAACGAATTTTTCACTGCAATGCCCCGGACTTTTTGCACCTGCGTTTCTTCTTCTTCGCGGGGAGGGGGCGTGTAAGACATTGCTCTGATCGTTTTTCTTTTTTGGGTGTGCCATTTTTTTGCCGCTTTGTTGTCCACTGCGCTGGGGGCGCGGCAGTAGCTGCTGGTGTGCCCATTCTTTCCGCATGTCAGGCAGGCTTGAGACAACAGCGTCGGGCAAATCACTTTGCCATCCGGTCCAGAAGAAGATTTCGGGTAATGCGAGGTGCATAGCGCTTCGGACTGCCCCGCATCAAAGCACACCTTGCAAAAGCGTTTGCCTTCCTGGCGGCTTGCGTTCTTGGCTTGGTCAGCGTTCATCGTTGAGTTCATCGTTGTTATTGCGTTGCTTCGTTGCGTTCACTGCCTTGATTGTGGGGCGATTGCAAAGCAATTCAATTTTTTTTTTAAAAAAATCGAATTTATTGGAATTATTGGAATTTTATTGTAAGGGTTAGTGCAGGCTCAGCATGTAGCTGAACTGGTTCAGGGACCCCAGCAGCTCGTCCCGAACGTTCAGCAGGTCGGTGCCCAGTGATGCGGGCATGCCCTTCAAGTACCGCTTGTAGTGCTCGACGCGCCGCTTCAATGCGGGCAGTGAATTGCATGAATGCATGCGCAGATCGGTTAAATTTGACCGCGTGTGCTTGGACCCCAGCATCTTCTCCACGAAGCTGTCCACTTGTTCCGACAGCGCTTCGTGCAGGTTGTCGGTGGCTTTGTGCACGGAGTAGTCGTGCGTGCGCCAGTGGTGCAGCTTAACAACGTGCAGCATTTCCGTGAGCGTGGCCACCACGCCGTTCGGGCTGTAGTTTGACGAATGACGCTTAAGACTGCGCTTTCGGTCGCTTCGCTTTCGGTCGCTTCGCTTTCGGTCGCTTCGCTTATTGGTTTGCGACATGAAGGTTCAAGGAATTGTTTATAATTTACGCACACATTATTTCTTTTGGGGGCTGACCACCACGTATTCCGGACTTGTCGGCGATGACAATAGAGCCGATGAAGATGAATCAACCGATTTCTTTTTCCTGTATCTTCTCCGTTTCTTGGTTGTGGTTGTGGTTGTGGTTGTGGCTGTGGTTGCTGATTTTTCTTCTTCTTCTTCTTCTTCGTTGTCCTCCGCATCCGCTTCCAGAGAGTCTTCGATTGTGGTTGATTGATGGATGATCACTTGTTCGGGATTTACGGGCTCTTGTGTTGGTTCCTGGGGTGGTGGTTCTTGAATTGCATCTTTAACTTGGACTGGTTCTTGAATTGCATCTTTAACTTGGACTGGTTCTTGTGGCTGTGGCTGTGGCTGTGGGTCCGCTTGTTCTGATTGCGCTTGGTCTGCTTGCATGACTGCACTTGTCGTTGGCGTTGTCGCTGTCGTTGTGTCGGCGACGTTGTCTTGCAGAGGAATGGACTTGCGCCGCATGTTACGTCTCGGACAACAACAACATGTAAAAAATCGTTTCCATGTGCTTTCTGTCATTCGATTTGGTTCTGCTTCTTGACTCTGATTCATTACTTTCTTATATATTTAAACTGGTTTTTATGTTTGTTGTAAATTGATGATTTCATTTATCAATGTGTAATATTATCATATATTATATATTATAATAATTAATAACTGACTTGCATTCATCATTGCCATTATTGCAATGTTTTACGGACAGTTTGAACCACCCCAAGACAAATATTTGTATGACGCATTGTTGAATTATGAAAATGGAGTATCAATTGAAGCTGGAGCATCAAACGGCATACTTGAAAATAACACGTATTTTTTTGAAAAAAATTTAAATTGGAAAACAATTAACATTGAACCATTGCCGTCATGGTATGAAGAATTGACAATAAATCGTCCAAACAGCATCAACATCAATTGTTGTTTGCACCCGTATTTATCTGGTGCGCCTGTTGATTTTTACTGTCCAAATATCGATTTATATGGAAACAAGAATCATTTAGGCAGCTTAAATTTGACAAATTTGAATAAAACTCACAATCCAAACATCATTAGCAATATAAAATGCAACACAATCACATTCAATGATGTTGTGAAAAAATGCAATTTAGATAGGCTTGATTTATTCGTCTTGGACATTGAAGGATATGAGTTGGAATTCCTTAAAACATTCAATGAATGGTCATTGTATCCTAAGGTATTTGTGATTGAAATTGGACACATTGATGAATCAGCAATTAATTCGCTGATATCTCATAAATATGAGTTTTTCGGAAATCATTTTGTAAATAACATCTATGTCCGCAAATAAAACAAAATGGCATGCGTAAATCTACCCACCAGCATGAGCATGTTCGTGTCCGCATGATGCCACGTATTTTAATTTTGGTATTTTTTTAGTTTGCGTTTGCAATGCATACTCTTCATGGGTTGTTAATGGTTCGCAATTTTTAGATTGACAACATATTCGTATAACATTTTTAATCGAACATCCATTATTATCACAGTTGTCTTAATTTTAAAGTTGTTTTATTGTAGTAGTTTTATTACTAGTTGTCATTCAAGTAATAAAATTAAATTGCCGCTCCCCACCGGGCTCGAACCGATGACCTTGTGGTTAACAGCCACACGCTCTACCAACTGAGCTAGGGAAGCAAATGCGTGTGAGGAATTCTTGCGTTCTTCACATAGTTTGTATGCATTATTTTTTGAGAGATTTAACGCGCTTAACCATCCACCTTATACATTTTCGTTTCTTTGGGATCATGTGGGAGTATGGGAAATTCCGATTCGACTGAAAATTCTATGGGTGATTTAAAAAAATAATACCCCCATTCATTATTGTAATCTTGTATCTTGTTTGTTTTGATATAATATGGTTTTTTACTAATACGCGATTTCATGATAATGTGTTCGCCATTCAATTCTAAGTTCGGGTCTGGTCCGACAACGTACACGTGCATCTCCCCTCTACCATTTTCACCAAGTTTCTTTATACTCTCACTTTGTAAGCGCACTGCCAAGTCGTCAAACTGTACGAATGCGCTGGTTAATCTTTCTTCTTTATGGTCAATGTGAATGGGTGTGTCTAATGCAAACGTCACACATTCTCCATTGTCCATTGCACGGCCAATTTGACACTTCCATTGGGGCGGCTGTTGGGGGTTAAATTCGGGGCGTTGGGGGTTAAATTCGGGGCGTTGGGGGTTAAATTCGGGGCGTTGGGGTTTAAATTCGGGGCCTTTCACCGGCAGTTGGGACGGTTTGTTATTGTGTTGGGAATCGGGTGGGGGTGGGGTTGGCATTCCACCGCGCTTTCTTGATGATTTATGTTTGCCATTACGACGACGACGACTTTTGGCCATTGTATTTGTTATTATGTTATATTTAATTTTCTGGGTCGCTTATTGTGAAAAAATAATATACAATTTTTTCGTTTCTCTTTTGCTTTTTAGTGCTTTGCGTTTTAGTGCTTTGCGTTTTAGTGCTTTGCTTTGGACCGAGTTTGCATGACGTGTCTGTTGTGGCTGTTTTGCGGTGAATCTTCGATTTGCGGTGAATCTTCGATTTGCGGTGAATCTTCGATTTGCGGTGAAAGGCGCAGCATGTTCACGTCTTGATGCAGCGAGCCGACCAATCCACTTGCCGTGCGCAATTCTTTCCGGTACATTTCCAGCCCTTTTAGGGCCCACAGCGACCCAATGCAGGAAACGGCCGGCGATTCTCGGATTAGCACCAGCCGGAGTTGCAAACGCGTTTCGTTCGCCTCGTCAGTGTCCGTCATGTCCGCAATGTAGTTGATGAGGGTTGTCTCCTGGTGCGACTGGAACTCCATTTGAAACGTGGTCTTGTCCGTCATGTTTTGGTCACATTTCATGTTTTGGTCACAATTCATGTTTTGGTCACATTTCATGTTTTGGTCACATTTCATGTTTTGGCCAAACAGCATCCAGCACGATGATGATTGTGCCGGCACTTGCTTGACCAAGCACATGCGCAACCGGGGCGTTTTCAATTTCAGAACGAAGGCTCCGGGGATCATGGGTTTGGCGTGGTTGGACATTGTTGTTGCTTCGGTTGCTTGTTGCTTGTTGGGTGTTGCTTCTTTTTCCTTTGTGCGGTTGATGCGACGGATTCAATTTTTTTTTTAATTTCGCCGTTCTTCTTGAAGACCAAAGATGATGATGAACAACCATACCAACTGCAACAACACAGTTGCGGCATCGCCGGGGGATTCAAACGCGCTGCCCGTCATTTTCACGTTGTTCATATGAGAGTATGTATAGTTCATTGGAAACCATGCATGCATTTGCCATTTAAGCTTTAACTCAATTTTTGGAATAAAACGCGTTGCTCAACAGCACAGTGCCGGCAATGCCTAAAACTAGGCCCACGTGGTAGTTCACCTGCATCCCCCGATACACGCTCAACCAGTTGGCAGCGTCCTGACTCTTGTTGAAGTGCAGCACCATCCAGTCGCTCTTCGGCGACAGCACGTAGTAAAAGTAGTTGGTCGCCAGCGTGATGGCCGCCACGGTGCACAGCAGTCCGGCGCGCGACATCGTTAGGTACTGGTGATGAACGCCTAGGAGGAGCGCGGACAGAAGCAGACCCCAGCCGAAGCCGCGCAAATAAATGCCGCGCCTCTCTTCTGTTATTTTGGCATACGTTTGTTGCTGATCGGGGGTTAAGGACCGCATGTAGTTCTTCACTAGTTCAGACCGGTTGCCCATGTAGGTGCAGTACGCCATGCCCGCAAGCAGAGTGGTGGCAATCCCGCAGCTGGTTCCACAACACTTCATCGGATTTGTGCAAAAAAAATGGATATAATTATAATGATATTTTTATAATTGTATTTTGATTCGGGGTTGTTTTGCTTTAGTTGGTGGTTTATGGATTGGGTTGAGGTCAATCTTCGAAGCGCAGAACCCCTTTGTGCATTTCCAGAGTGTTGAAAATGGCGCCATTGATGAAGGCATCTTTCAATGCGGACACGCTCAGTTCAGAATCACGAAAATCCGCCATAGATAGACTCGCGTCCGTCATGTTCGCGCCCTTAAATTTGCAGTATCGCAGGTCGGCTTCTTCAAGCTTGGCACCCGTCAGGTTGGCACCTTCAAAGTTGTTGTATGCCAGGTTGGCTATTGTGCCGCTGGGGCTGAACTTCACTTTCTGCAGGTTGGCGCCCTTGAAACTGATGTAGGAGGTGTCTCTGTCGTGGTGAGCAGACAGCATGTTGGGCGGAATCGTCAGTATCACGCCCTCGCCAAATGACGCGCCTGTAAGGTTCGCCTTTTCAAATGTCACACCGTTCAGTTTGGTTTCAGCGCCTTCAAATTTCGCGTTGGCGAAGTTGGCTTCACGGAATTTGCTGCCACTCAACCACACGTTGGTCAGAACGCTGTCGTTGAATTGAGTCTTATCCGCAGAGGACAACTTGTTCATGTCTGACTCCGTGATGTGTGCGCCGCTGAAACGCGTCTCTTTTACACTGGCCTCTTCAAAGATGCATCCCCGAATGGTCGCTCCCGTCAGGATGGCGCCGTCCAGTTTGGCGTTGTGAAACATGATGTTTTCCAAAGTCGCGCCGCTCAAATCGGCGCCCCTTAAATCAACATTGACCATGTTTCCACCCACGATTTTGATGCCCTTCATGTTGCGCCCCCTCAGGTCCACATCCGCATTGGCTCTCACGTTCTTCAGGGTTGCGCCGGGTTGAAAGTCTTCTTTGGTCTTTTGCACCAGTTGCTCGTCGTCGTCTTCGGCTTCGTCTTCGGCTTCGGCTTCGGCTGCCATGGGCAACATGGGCGACGAGGCCTTGGGTCTGGGTGACGAGGCCTTGGGTCTGGGTGACGAGTTCTCGATTTGCCATATGAAGATTGGAGTAGCCATGTCCCATCCTGCCAGCTTGTACTTCTTCTTCAGCTTGTCGCTCATGACTTTCTTGAATTCGGCCTCACCTTCTTCCAGTGAAGATGCACGCACAATCTTGGTGTTTTTACCTGGCAGTTCGCCAATTCGGTTCCAGGCTTGAATCAACAATAATTCACCCGTTGTTTGAACATGGAACAGTGCCAGGCAGTAATACTTCTGGCTGCTGAAGTCGTCCGCCGCTTTGACTTCATTCGACTTGTATTCCAAAAAGACGCCAGCAATTCTGACGCATGAATGTCCCGCTTCTTCGGATGCATATCCATTCAACACAAATGCTGCGCGGAATTTTTTGTGCGTGACTGGACTCATCCCTTGGCTTAATCCAGCATCCTGGCCCATTTTTTCCAGCCAACTGAACGCAGGGCCTTCGGGCACTTTTTCGGCCGTTTTTTTGGTTTTGGACTTGGACTTGGTCTGCTTTGGAGCTTTTTTGGCCGTCTTTGATACACGCACCGGGGATGGCATGGATGGCATGGATGGCATGGATGGCATGGATGGCATTGCGGCAGGCATAACAGCGGGGGATGGCATTCGCATTGCTGCGACAGGGGATGGCATGGATCGCATCGCTTCTGCAGCACCCTTCCGCTTGACACTGCACTTGCCGGTTTTGCCCCAAACGCATTCTCCACTGCCTTCACATTCCTGTTTTTCTTTAATGACAGAACAGGTGCTTCCTCCAAACATTTCGTTGATTGAATTGTTGATTTGTTATAAAATGTCATGTTATTTTATTTTCGATTCAATTTTTTTCTCAATGTTTAATTGGCCAAAAAAAAAAGGACTTACCCTGCCTTTTATAGTTTTATAGTTGCTTTTGCTTTGCTTTGCTTTGCTTTAACCGGAACCATCTTCATATCGGAACCACCCCCCTTGGCCATGGATGCACTTCTTCCGCACTCTCTTCTGCATCATCCTCGTCGTCGCAGTATGGTGCTTCTGCGTCGTCATACTGGGCGTCGTCATACTGGGCGTCGTCATACTGGGCGTCGTCATACTGGGCGTCATACGCCGTCATGCCGAAGCTCATGCACAGTTCCCGAATTTGTCGCTCCGTGTGCATGGCCGCGCCTGGTTGGCGTCGGACGTCATTGTTGGCCGCGTTTTCCACGACTGCTGCGATGCGCTCGTTCAAATGGCACATTTCGGCCCGGCGTTCCAATGCATCCCGTGCTTCGCGTTCTTCTCTGTATCGAATTCCAGTTTGCATGTTCATGGTCATCACGCGCATGTATTCTGCGGTTAGGTTTTCACGATGCTGCCGGGTCAAATCCAACTCGTCCTGCAGACGCTGGTTGCCACGGGCGGCGCGTTCAATCATTTCTTCCATATCCATCTCGGGTGGGTGTGGTTGATAATCCTCCAGATTTTGCACCTCGTATTGTTGATTCACCACACCCCGGCACATGGGGCAGTTGTTGCGATTTTGTCCACCCGTTGCCATGTTGTGCATCATGCATGCGAAATGGAACTGATGCCCGCAATCCAGGCTCACGAAGTTGCGTGAGGCGTCGGTGATGTCAAGGCAGATTGCGCAGCAATTCGGTTCTTCTTCTTGGTGCTGCTCTCTTCTGGCTGGCTGAAATTCAATTTCAGGAAAATCGTCTTGGGGTTCATCGTCGTCGTCGTCAATTTGGATAACTTCAATCCTTTGCATGAGTTGCTCAATGTTGTTGTTGTCGTCGTCGTTGTCGTCGTCGTTGTCGTCTGGACGTGGAGATATTTCCCACCATTCAAGTGCTGGTGCGGCGACTGGAGGTGCGGCGACTGGTGAAAGTGCGGCGACTGGTGAAAGTGCGGCGACTGGTGAAAGCATCTCTTCATGAAGCACGTTCAGGTCCAGAATTTGAGAACTTGTGAAAATGCAATGTTCGCCGCCACTGGTCAGGATATGGATGGCACGCTCACCATTCAGCACAATCAATTCTTGGAGTGTTCCCTGATGCACTCTTAGGTCTGCCGTCTCGACAAGCATGGTGCGCCCAATCAAGTGCAACAATCCATTCGCGGATTGCTCGTGGGCTTGGTCTTGGACTTGGTCAGGTTCTTGGACTTGGACTTGGTCAGGTTCTTGGTTCACCGGTTCTTCTTCGACCGGAACGACAGTTTCTTCTTCGACTTCGACTCCATCACCTGCAATCACGTATGATAGTTCACATGCGCGCCATACCCTCAAATGTTTGCCATCGTTGGTGCGACGGCGCTTCATCTCATTCCCGTAAATGTCTTCGTTCATTTGTCGCATTTGATTTTGCTTTTGTTCGCTCATTTGTTCGCCAATCATTTTCGTAGTTCGTATAGTTCGCACTTGAAACACTGTGTTCTAAAAAAGTATTTCAAATCAGATTCAATTTTTTTTGGTTTCATACATTTTGAGGATGACATTTTGTCGGATTTTTTTTTTCAAAAAAATTGATTCCGTATGATTGCATGTTGCACATTCTGCATATGATTGCATGCCCAGGCGACGTTCTCCGAATATAAGGTGCACCGTTCCTGGATGCGGCTGCGAATGGATCGTCGTGTCCAGAAACCGGCACTTGTACTGCAACGACCACATGCTGCAGGCCAATGCGCTCTACAATGAATACAAGGCCATCAATGCAGTCGCGCTGGAAACGTTTGCGGATGACGCGCTGGACCAAAGCGTCCGTTTGCGCGAGGAGTACGCGCGCAAGTTCCTAGATTATGATGACGCCGGCGCCCATCGGGCGTACATCGTCATTCTCAAGCGCGTGCGAGCGCTCAAAGGCAATCGTCGCGACGCTTACAATCGGTGGATGTCTGAAAGCGCCCACTTTTCGGATTTTGTCAAAGCGTGAGGCGCAAGGTCGGGCTGCGTTCGCTTGTCTTGGGTTCAACAATTTGTGAACGCACCGTCATTGAGTGGCGCTTCTTATCTGACTCGGTCCATTATGATGACATGGGCAGCACGGGCTGTCAGCCTCCCATTTGCTTTCGTCGGGTCCCGGTTCCGCGTTTCGATTCGTTCAAGTACAGCGCCCGCATTTGCCGGATGGCCATGCGCTTCGTTAAAGCGCGCTTCGAGAAGCACTTGCGCGTTCCCTTCTTGCACACCTTGTAGCCGCGGCGGGGTTGTTTTCGCAGTGTGTACGGCATTCGTTTGGATTTGATTTATTTTGTCTTTGCACTTATATACATATAACATATATTATATATTGTATATAAATTACATTGAATTATATTAAGTATGCTTCATCTAATTACTTCCTTTTACATTTCTCGGTTTCATTCGGAAGCAAACAATGACAGAAATGATGAATTGCGCCAATGTTTGAAAAAAAACCTGGAAAGTGAGTTCATTGAAAAAATTCATCTCTTCGTTGATGACGACGAAGCATTTGATCACATCAAGTCATTGAACAATGACAAAATCACCGTCATTTCGGTTGGAAGCAAACCGCTGTATTCCGATTTATTTTCATACGCATTTGACAATTTGCAAAATAAAATATGCATGATTTCAAATTCGGACATTTACATACATGAACTGGATGCAAATTTGGTGAATGGGTTGAACACCAATCATGATGTTGTGTTTGCATTGACCAGATATGAGCACGACTTGTCATGCCCCATGATAACTAGTTATTGTGGCAGTCATGATTGTTTCATCTTTAAATCTCCGTTGAATTTCCATGACCGCATTGAAAATATAAAACATGTGCAGCATTATTGGGGGTCTGAGAACGTCTTGATGCATGAATTGGTGCAAAAAAACATTAAATTAGTCAACCCGTGTTTTCAAATCAAAATTGTTCATTTACATAAAAGCGAGTTGAGAGAGGAAAACCGACCAAGAATCAATTTCGGCCATAACATCCCTCCAAGAAGCCACGAGATTTCTCCAATGACATTCCATTTTTAAAATGCCAGTGATGGTGCTTTTTTTTAATAAAAAATGAAAAAAAACAAAAATGGAAAAATTGAATCCTGCATTGAAATGCTTTTCTCACTGCACATTTTTGCAATGGCATCCACCAACGTTGAAGCAATTCAAGCAATTCAAGAAAATCATCATAAAACGCCGGTTCAACTGGAGGCACACGCTCATGATGTCATGCGAAAAATGGAAAAGCAACGTTTATGGAGGTGGGCGCTTCGCGGCATCGTCATTCAATGAAATGCCTTTTCCTTGATTTTCTGGACTTCTTGGACTTGTTGAACTTCTTGGACTTCTTGGACTTCTTCGACTTCTTGGACTTGTTGAACTTCTTCGACTTTCTGGACTTCTTCGACTTTCTGGACTTCTTCGACTTCGTTTTAGTTCCTCCACCCATTTCTCCATCGGAATCATCATCATCTTCATCGGAATCATCATCTTCATCGGAATCATCATCTTCATCGGAATCTTCATCGGATCCATCCATTGTTGCAAATTTATCAGTAAATGCAGCACCTTCTGCTTCTCCTTCTGGATAATTTGCAATGCGTTGTGCAAAATCAGGCATTTTCTTAAAAAAGCTTGCGAAATCATCCTCAGTCACCGTCCTCACGTCTCCGGTTTCTTAATTACTTGGTTGCAAACGCAAAGTTTGAAATCAATTCATTTTTTTTTGGTCAATTCAATTGCATTTAAGGGTTGCCGTAAAGGAACTGGATTTGATGGTTGGCATCAATGGTTGCGCCGTTCGAGCTCTGGTGGAAGAAGTACAGGAACAGCATGTCGATCTTGTTCAATAGTTCGACGTCGGCGGCGCTGCGCGCGCTGGTTTCGGAGCTCAACGAAGCCACAACGGAGTTGATCTGAGACTGCAGGCTGGAAACCGAGCTGTTGGTGGAACTGGTCAGGTTGGACACGCTGGTGGTCAAGGTGTTGTCGCCGGCGATGCGCGCGGCAACCTCGGTGTTCAGGCCGCTGGTCAGCGTGCTGTCGGCGGCGGCACGGGCAGCGGCTTCGGCGCTGATCGCGGCGGAGTGCACGGCATCGGCGGCTTGGAGGGCGCTCACGGCGGCGGCGCGGGCAGCGGCTTCGTTGTCAACGCGGACCCCGAGCGCAACGTCGGCGGCTTGAAGGGCAACAACGGCGGCACTGCGGGTAGCTTCCTCGTTGTCCACACGCACGCCGAGCGCGGCGTCGGCGGCAATGCGCGCGGCACCCTCCGCGTTCGCGGCGGAAATGATGTTGCTGTCCGCAACCTGCAGCAACGAAACGGAGGCGGCGGTGGAGGCGGCCAGGGACGACAGCTCGGCAGCGTACTGGATGTCGGCGGCGGCGCGGGAGGCGGCTTCGGCGGCAACGGAGGCGGCAAGCGACGTGTCCATGCTCACGAGTCCGGCATAGTGCGTGGCTTCCAGGGTCTCCAAGTCGTGCACGCGGTCGGTCACGGTGTTCACGGCGGCAACGCGGGCAGCAATCTCGGCATCCACGTTGGCAGTGATGGACGCGTCCATGGCGTCAAGCGCGGCGACGTGCGTGTCGACCGAGGTGGACAGCGCGTCAATGTTGGACTGCAGCACGGTGTCGGCGGCGGCACGCGCGGCAATCTCGGCAGTAAGGCCGCCGTTCGCGGAGTCAATGTTTGCCTGAAGGACGGCATCGGCAGCGGCGCGGGCAGCGGCTTCGGCGTCAACGTTTGCCTGCAGGGTGGAGTCGGCGGCGGCGCGGGCCGACGCTTCGGTCGCAAGGCCGCTGTTGATGGCGTTGGTCAACGATGATTCAAGGGCGGTGGCGGCGTTCTCCGTGGCGGTCTGCAGGCTGTTCACATTCGATTGAAGCGTGTTGTCGCCGGCAATGCGCGCGGCGGTCTCGGCAGACGCGGCGGACTCAATGGCGGCGACGTGCGTGTTGTTGCTGGCAACGTAGGCAGCGTGCGCGTTGGAGCCCGAGGTGATGCTCGCGCTCAGCTGCGAATCCGCGACGGTGCGGGCGGACGCCTCGTCGGCGACGGACTGCATGATGGCAACGTCGGTCGCATCAAGGTTGCTCTTGGTGCTGTTCACGAAGGATTGCAGGGCAGCCGTGGCGGCGGTTTGCTGCTGCAGCGCCGCTTCAACGGTGGCGTTGTCGGCGGCACTCAACGCGGCAGCGTAGTCGGAAAGCTCCTTCAGCTGGTTGAGATCAATGCCGGTGCCGTCCAACAGATGGTCGAGACGCTCCTTCTGAACGCGAACCATATCATCAACGTAGAGCTTGTTGGTGACGTCGTAGCTGTTGACGGGGGTGGGCGCCGTCACGGTGGAGTCGCCGAAGTTGAAGCCATCCTCGTTGACGGTGGCGGCGTTCCCTAGAAAGAGAGTGGGTACAGAAGACATTTGCGTATGTGTGGGTTATAAATGTTGCTTATACTTTTTTTTTTACGAACAAAAATGACATTCATATCAACAATGACATTCATATTAATTGCATTAAATCAGTGGGTAGAGTGGGTAGTTTTCCATAATTGCACTCGAATCACTGCGGTAAAACATCATGTACAAGTACTCGATTTTGTCAATCAACACCTGGTTTGAACTGTTGTGCAATTCTTGGGCAAGTGCCGCGGCTGCGGCTGCCGATTCCGTCGCAAATGCGGCGGTGGCGCTGGCCGTGCTTGCTTCAGTGGCCGCTGCGGTCGCTGCGGCAAATGCGCTGGAAGACATGCTTGCCAAATATTCAATTTGGTCAATCAAGTCTTGGTTCGTGTTGCCATAATTGCTGTCGTATATTTCTTGAGCAATTGCTGCGGCTTCCGCCGCCGTGCTTGTCGCTTCCGTCGCGGCAGCAAACGCACTCGCCGACACGGTCGCAATTTGCTCGATTTGGTTCAGCAGCTCTTGGCTCGGGGTTGCACTCTGGGCAATTTCCATGGCTTCGTTTGCGACACTGGTTGCCGTGGTCGCGGCGCCGGTTGCCGTGGTTGCCGCGTTCATTGCCGTGATTGCCGTGCTTGCCGCTTCGCTTGCGGTGCTTGTTGCCACGGTCGCGGCACTCGTTGCCGTGGTTGCCGCGTTCATTGCGGTTATTGCCGTGCTTGCCGCTTCGCTTGCGGTGCTTGTTGCCACGGTCGCCACACTCGTTGCACTGGCTGCCGCGTTCATCGCGGTTATTGCCGTGCTTGCCGCTTCGCTTGCGGTGCTTGTTGCCACGGTCGCCACACTCGTTGCCGTGGTTGCCGCGTTCATCGCGGTTATTGCCGTGCTTGCCGCTTCGCTTGCGGTGCTTGTTGCCA
>Ga0315288_10001764_pt1 | contig 28020 bp, 27 predicted proteins | sample YL17G11_20_MG_FD_203454 | JGI IMG/M metagenome (GOLD analysis project Ga0315288, IMG submission 203454) | Sediment microbial communities from Yellowstone Lake, YNP, Wyoming, USA - YL17G11_20 | ecosystem: Environmental > Aquatic > Freshwater > Lake > Sediment | place: USA: Wyoming | collected... | reverse complement strand
GATATACGTAATCTGAGGGGAACGGTCAGTGGCCTGGTCGCGGAGCTTGGCGCGACCGTCCCGCCCATTCCGGGTTAGCGGTTCCCCGGGGAGGACAGCATGCCTGAAGACGCGCATCGCGAATCCGAGATTCTGCCGGGCACGGATGACGACGTGGCGGTGGAACAGCATATCACGCGAATCAAGTCCAGCCGCGCGACGGCCGATACGGAGGGCGCCGCGCAACAGCTGATCGAGAAAGCCCGCAGGAGACGCGAGGCCGATTAGACCCTCACTGAGCGGAGGGCGGGCCCGGCAACGAAGGGACAGTCGCAGCCTCCAGTGCCGCCTGCCTCTTCCCTATGTGCCCCTTGCCCCTCTATTCAACGGGATGCGTTCTCGATCCTGCTGTTCGTGTGACCTCGCCCTGGTAACGGCACGGTGGCGAGGCCATGAGTCAGGCCATCTCTCAGGAGGGCAAGTCAGGCCAGACTATTCAGATGCTCGCCATCGTCCGATGGCCGAAGCGAGCAAGAAGCCCTCCACCCCAGCCCCCGCGGCAGCGCAACCGGCGGCGGGTGGCAAGAAGCACAGCGTGGCCAAAGACGAGACCCGGAGCCACATCGCCCTCAAATACCGCGGCCACGCCACCAAGCCGTACTGGATGCACATCTACGAGTCCAACAAGGCCGTCATCGGCAAGAACCCGAACATCCTCCGCCAGGGGATGGAACTGGTGATACCCGAGTTGCCGGCCGAACTCAAGAAGTAAACCCCAACCCTCGAAGACAGACCGCCGTGGCAGGCTTAGCCTGCCACAGTTGATTCTGCCCCTCCGCGCCACCCGAGCCTCCGCCGATCCACGAATGACCACCCTCGAGACCCTCGGACTTTCGGGTATGTTTGGCGCTTGCTCCCGTCCGAGCGCCCCTGTCGTCGTGCGTCCTCCTTCCCCAGGCGCGTTCGTCCAGCAACTCCGATCGGCGAGCATGCGAGGCTCGCGAATGCTCAGGCGCGCATCCGAGATCTATCACCAATACCCCTCCAAGTTCTGGGTCGTGGCCGGGGCCAGCTTCATCGACGTGGTCGGGCGAACGCTGATCATGCCCTTCTTCACGTTGTATGTGACTCAGAAGTTCGAGGTCGGCATGACCCAGGCCGGCATTCTGCTGGCCATATTCTCCGTCTCCGGATTTGTCGGGAATATGATCGGCGGGGCGCTGACCGACCGCCTCGGGCGTCGGGCGATGATCCTCTTTGGCCTGGTGTTCTCGGCGGTCAGCGCGATCGCCATGGGCTTGGTCGGCGAGCTGCGCGTTTTCTACGTGCTGGCCGTGGTCGTCGGGCTGCTCTCCGACGTGGCCGGCCCGGCCCATGGGGCCATGATTGCCGACCTCCTGCCGGAGGAAAAGCGCGCGGAGGGGTTTGGCATGCTACGCGTAGTGGCCAACATGGCGTGGATCATCGGCCCGACCATCGGCGGCCTGCTGGCGACGCGGTCCTACCTGCTGCTGTTTGTCTTGGATGCCGTGTGCAGCATCATCACTGCGCTGATCGTCTTCCGCCTCATCCCGGAGACTCGCCCGCAGGCGGCCCACCTGGCGCGCCAGGAGTCGCTGGCGCAGACTTTCGTCGGGTATCGCCTGGCATTGCGCGATGCGCCCTATGTCGGATTCCTGCTGGTCGCGATCCTGATGAACCTGGTCTACCTGCAACTCTATTCCACCTTCTCCGTTTTCCTGCGCGACGTGCACGGCGCCGGGCCGCGGGTTTACGGTTTGCTGATGAGCCTGAATGCGACCACGGTCGTCCTGCTGCAATTCTGGATCACCCGCACCCTGCGGGCGTATTCGCCTATGCTCATCATGGCGCTGGGCACCGCATTCTACATGGTCGGCTTCGGCATGTACGCCTTCATCGCCGGGCTGCCGCTCTTCGCACTGGCCATGCTGCTCATCACCTTCGGCGAGATGATCGTCATGCCGGTCTCGCAAGCGCTGGTGGCCCGCTTCGCGCCGGAAGAGATGCGCGGGCGGTATATGGCCGTCTTCGCTTTGTGCTGGCAAGTTCCTTCGGCGGTGGGCCCATGGGCGGCGGGGATCATCCTCGACAACTTCGACCCGCGGCTAATCTGGGTGTTGTGCGGCGGCATCTCGGCCGTTGCCATCGCCGGGTTCGTGCTCCTGCACACGTTCACTCGCGCCCGCTTTGCACCACGGCCGGCCGCCAGCCCAGCACCCGCGGCTTGAAGCGGGTCTCACGCACTTGTGTGCGTCCGCGAAAAACGGGACCCGCGTATGCGGGTCCCGTCCATTCATGGTTCCGTGCACCTTGCGCGCAGGGCCGCCTCAGGCGTGCGCCAGTTGCAGCCCCTCAGGGAAACGTCCCGGCATCGCCATGCGCAGCGTGCGCAGCATGAGCACCTCCGGCCGCAGGCAGGCCTGGTAATACCGCTGATTGCGCTCCATCATCGCCTCGCGCAGCCCACGGTCGGTGAAGAGACGCAGCGTTTGTTCAACACACTTCTCGGGTGAGTCAAACTCGAGGTAGTTTTCTCCTGCCGCCAACTCCCCCGGTACTTCGAAGCGCAGGCGCTCCGCGGCGATGGCTTTCGAAAACGCCACATATTCGGCCAGCTTCCAGCCGATCGACCCGTGCAACCCGGTGGTGGCGATGCCGATCGAATGCTCACGCAGCAACCGGATGTAGTTCTCCTTGGTCGAGAGGCGGTCGTCCGGGAGCAGCACATCCTTGTGGTGTGTCAAGGCGTAGGGCGTGTGGCGGAAGCCGCCGGTGAAGGCCGCGCCGAATTCTTTCCGCAGCAGGCGCACGCACGCAGCGCGTGCCTCGTTGATCTGCCGCCGCTGCTCGGCCTTCTCCGCCGGACGGGCGGGGTCGTCGCTGGGGTCCCAGGCGCGGGCCATGAACAGCACGCGCGGCGGCCGGGCCCGGTCGGGCGGCGCACTCATCTGGCCCGTCGTCGCGCGGAAGCCGGGCGCCGCGGCCGGCATCTCGAACCCGCTCAGCGTCAAGCGGACAAGCATTTTCATCCGTTTGGCAGCCTCCTTTTCGAAGAAGAGCCGACGGCCGATTTCGAACGCATCGCGGCCGTCTGCATACACCGCGTAGTTCAATCCATACGGGTGCACTCTGGCACGCAGCGCCGGCGGGATTGCCTCCCGCGCGTAGCTGCGCTTGAAGTACAGGTCCACGCCCTCGGCCGCGGAAAGGTTGATGTCCTGCGCGTCCTGCATGTCATAGTAGACGCGCACACCGTCTTCCAAGAGAAGCAGGAGGTGCGCCTCATGCGCGGTGGGTCCGTAGGGAGAAGGACGCTCGTCCCCCTGGCCCCGGCGGATGAGCACCTGCTTCAGGCGGATAATCCCAGCTCGATGCAACAGCACCAGGCCGGTGAGGGATTGGGTGAGGTGGGGAGAGAGCGAGCGGCAGAACACCGTGAGGTGGATGGGTTTCATGGCTCCCGACCCGAAAGGCCGGCGGTGAATACGCTGTTGGCTCCCATCGTGCGGTGGAAACAATCTCTGCGGGGGCAGACTACAATCCGCGGCCTTCGGGTTTACTGCCCTCAAGGAGCAACGTTTCCAGGTCGTAGAATTCGGCCGGCATCTGGCGCAGATTCTCCAGGCCGCGCAAGTCGTCGCTCGAGCTCTCGCCCGGCCGCCAGGCTGTGATCGCAGCGAAGCCCGCCTTCTCTAACGCGCGCCGCAGCGACTTCTCGTCATAGATGAATCTGTGGCCCCAGGCGCGCACGAAGTGATTGATGATGTAGCTGTCTTGGGCCTGCTCGGCCGGGAGGCCCGAGGCCTGTGCCGCCCAGGCCAGGTAACGCCGCTGCAGTGGCGACTTGCCCGCGCCGTACAGGTTAATCAGAAAGACCAGGTTGGGGGTTGCCACGCGCAAACGGCCACCCGGCTGCAGGACCCGCCAACACTCGCTCAACATGAAGTGGGCCTGGCTGGGCGTCAGGTGCTCGATCATGTGCTCGCTGTAGACGTGGGTGAAAGTCGCCGGTTCGAAGGGGAACGCCTTGCGCACGTCGAGGTAGAGCTCGCGGTCGGATTCGGGATGGTAGTCGGAATTGAGCCAGCCGGGGAGCGGATGGTGGCCGCAGCCCAGGTTCAGCTTGCGGGTTCCCTCGGCGGCGAAGTACTCCTTCCGCAGCCGGCGGTCGGCGCCGGCCAGATCGCGCCGGGCACGCCAGGCCACCGTGTGCCGTGCATCCCGCGAGATGGCCACGAGGTCGTGCGCAAACTGATCGAGGTAGGCCCGCGCCAGGAGGGTGCGCACGAAGTTCGGCATGCGCCCATTCTATCCGAATGGGCCGCCTGCCGCGCGGCTAGAAGCCTTCCAGCTTGCCGCTGCGCTTGGCCTGGCGCTCCACCCAGCGGAAGAGCGAGTAGCCTAAGAGGACATAGACCGCGCCCAGCACCACCTCCCCGCCGAGCAGTGGCAGCACCGACCCCAGGCCTGCCCCAGCAATCAGCGCGCGCGAGGCGGCAATGCCGCGCGTCAGAGGCAACGCCCATGAGATGGCTTGCATCCACCCCGGCAGCGTGGCCACCGGAATATTGGCGCCGGAGAAAATCAACAACCCAAGATACGCTGCATTATTGATGAACATCGTTTCGATGCTCACCAGCCCGGCGCAGCCGAGCAACAGGCCCAGCCCGGAGGTCGAAAAGGTGGTGATGAGAATGGCCAGCGTCAATCCGCCCAGGTTCGCCTGAGAGAGGTCGAGCCCAAGCAGCACCACGCCCCACACCAGGCCGATCACCACGCCCAGCATGCCGTCGATCACGTGCATGAAGGCTCGCCCCGAGAACATTGCCAGGCGGTTGGCCGGCGTGCCGAACAGGTAGGGCAGCGTGCCCGCCGAGCGGTCGCCGCCCACGCTCATGGTCACCCCGTAAATGCCGTTGACCGCAGCCAATTGAATGGCGTTGCCGATGATGTAGAACGAGGCGTTCTGGCGACCGGTAGCGAATGTGCCCAGCAGAGTCCAGAACAGGATTTGCACCAACGGCATGATCACCTTGGAAGCGAGGTAGGTCACCGGGCGCAGCCAATTGAAGAGCGCCACGTACGAGAGCAGCGCCCCTTCCAGGAACAAGCGCACATTGATTGCCAGCGCCCGCATCCGTGCCTCCTACTCCAGCCTGAGGCTCGCGTCGGCACGCGCCTTGTGCAGCACGATACGCGTCAGCCATTGCGACAGGACTAGATAGCCCAGCGCCAGCGCCACCATCATGCCCCAGCACAAGGCGACCTCTGACAGCGTCGCGCCGCCGGTCGTCGTCCCGTGCAGCGCGCGCGCCGCCCAGTACGGAGCCAGGATGTACGAAAAGGGCGTCGTCCAGCCCGGCAGCAGGGCAATCGGAAACAAGAATCCGCACAGCATGTAGATCGGGAATTCCATCGCGTTCTGGAACTGCTGCACTGTGCGGCTGAGCAGGAAGACCGGCGCAATCACCAGGCCGAAGCTGACGTAGGCGATGACCGTGAAGCCGAGCGAGACGACAAACAGCAGCGGCTGCTGGATGGCCAGCGACTGATGGAAAACCAGCGAGGCGAGGATGTAGCTCACGACCATCGAAAGCAACGACTAGACCACAATGGCCAGGTTCTTGCCGAAGATGATCACCGAGACGGGCGTCGGCTGCCCCACCATGAGTTCCAGCGTTCCGGTCCAGCGCTCCCAGTTGAGGCTGTTGCCGCCCATGAAGAGAAGCGCCGACCACAGCCCGGTCATGCCCGAGCCGACCACGACAAACAAGGCGTTGGCTGCCCCACGCGCCACAAGCATCCACATCCCTATCACCGCGACGATCAGCGGCTGGACGAGGATTGTGAACAGCACAAAGGCATCCGGCGCGTTCATGCGCAGGGTCACTTCGAATGCCGCCAGCGCCACCCGCGCGTTGTGCCGCCAGTTGGCCGTGTTCATGCCTCGCCTCCCACCAGGCGCACATAGGCATCTTCCAGCGTGGGTTCGCGCACAACCACCCGCCCCACCCGCAACCCGCTCATCGCGGCCATCAGGTCCGGCACGGCCTCTGCCCCGCGGCGCGTCTGCACCCGCATCCACTGGCGGTGGTCGAGATTTTCCAACGAAACCGTATCCACAAAGGGCATGCCCCGCACGGTTTCGAGCACGGTCTGCGGCAGGCCGAAGACCTCGACCTCCACCACCGAGAGATCGCTCACCTGGCCCTTGAGCGCCTGGGGGGTAGACATCGCAATGATGCGTCCCTTATTGATGACCGCCACGCGCTGGCACAACGCGTCCGCCTCGAACATGTAGTGCGTGGTGAGGAGAATCGTCTTGCGTTCGGCCTGCAGGTCGCGCACCACGTGGCGCATTTCGCGCGCGCCCACCGGGTCGAGCCCGATCGTCGGTTCATCCAGGAACAGCACTTCCGGGTCGTGCAACAGCGTGCGGGCAATGTGCAGCCGCTGCATCATGCCGCGCGAGTAACCCTCCACCTTCTCCTTGCCGCGGTCGCCGAGGCCCACCAGTTCGAGCAGGTAGGCGATGCGCTTGCGCGCCACCGCCGGTTCGACGTGGTAGAGCGAGGCAAAATAGCGCAGGTTGTCGATTCCCGAAAGGCGCCAGTACAGCCCGCGTTCGCCGCCGAAGTTAAAGCCGATGCGCTTGCGGATGGGTTCGGGGTCCCGGTCCACATCGTGCCCCAGCACGCGCGCCGTACCGGCGCTGGGGATGAGCAGCGTCGTCAGCATCTTGACCGTCGTCGTCTTGCCGGCGCCGTTCGGCCCCAGCAGGCCGAACAATTCGCCCGGGGAGACGGTAAAGGAGATGTCGTCCACCGCAACGACGGTCTTGGCCTTGCGGCGGATGACGCCGATATGGGTCTTGAATTCGCGGCGCAGGTGCTCGACCTCAATCGCCATCACGGGGAAACCTCATGCAGGAGCGTCGGCCAGGGCGACGGCAGGTGCGGATGATCGTCTCATCGCGAGACTCTCGCGGGCAGCCGTCTGCCCGCACTTCGAATGGCGAGCGGGGCTTTCCATTCTACCGCGCGGGGTGTTGCCTGTCGTCCCCCATTTGATGGAAATGGGGGATTAGGCGCACAAGCGCTGTGCCGGAATGCGGCCCGTGCTCCCGCAAGAGCGCCAGGCGGAGTGCGCGCGGCCGCGCATTATCCGTTTCGACGAGATCGTTGTCCTGGGATCTGGCGGGGGCGGCGTGCCAAACGGAAGCGCACTGTGTGAAGGAGGCGCAGGCCAGGCTTCTCCGCGATGGCCCGGCTACAACTCGTGGCGCTGCCGAATCTCCTCAACGACCTCCTCCACCTGGCGTCTCACGGGTCCCATCACGTGTTCGGGCGCCGGCGGTGGCAGGCGATCGCGCAGGCTCCCACCACCATACTTGCGCTTGTAGCTTCCCGGTAGCGCGTCCGGGAACTCCTGCCCCGACATGACTCCGAAGAACAGCGTCCAGGCGCGCGGGACGACCTCCAGGTCGTAACCGCCGCCCCCCAGCGCCAGCCAACGCTTGCACAGCGTGCTCATTCGCTCCACGACCTTCACCTGGCCGAGGGTCGTCAGCTTCATCTCAGCCAGCGGGTCGCGATAATGGGTATCCACGCCGAGCTGGGTCACCAAAACGTCCGGGGCAAAGCGCGCGACGAGCGGGGGCACCACCTGCTCGAAGGCGTGCAGGTAAGCCGCGTCGTCCGTGCCGGGAGGCAGCGGCACATTGACGGCATAGCCCGTGCCGTGCTCACGCCCCTCCTCGTGCAGGCTCCCCGTGCCCGGGAAGAGGGTCCGCCCATCCTGGTGGAGCGAAACGGTCAGGACGCGATCACTGTCGTAGAAGGCCCACTGCACGCCATCGCCATGATGGACATCGATATCCACGTAGGCCACGCGCGCGCCCTGGGCCAAGAGCCAGGTGATCGCAATGACAGCGTCGTTAAAGACGCAGAACCCGGAGGTCTCCGCCGGCCGAGCATGATGCAGCCCGCCGCCGAAGTTGAAGACCGTCTCGGCCTCCCCGCCCATGAGCATGTGCGCGCCCTGCAGCGAGCCGCCCACCTTCAGGCGCTCGCTGAGATACATCCCCTCGAAGACCGGATTATCGCCAGGCCCGAAACCGAAGCGGTGGGCCGCCACGTACGGGTCGCCCTCGCTCAGACGGCGCACTGCGTCGATATAGGGCTGGGTGTGGAAGAGGGCCAACTCTTCTTCGGCGGCTGGGCGCGGGGCAATGAGGCGCGTTGTCTTCGATCGCAGCGCTTTGTAGGCCTGCAACAGTTCGTAAGTCCGCCGCAGCCGCTCGGCACGCAGGGGATGGCCGTCGCCGTGTTCGTGCGCCCAATATCCGGGCGAGCACATGAGAACGGTCTGCCTGCCCGCGGCCAAGGGCCTCATCCCAGCCTCTCGGCGCGCACCCGCACGGGACCCCACACCCCGGCAATCGCCGCCCCGCAACGCGGGCAATGACCCGCGCGCAGCCGGTTGCTCAACAGCTCGAAGCCCAGGCGCTGGATCAGCAGCTCGCCGCACTCCGGGCACCAGGTGTTCTCGCGTTCCGATCCGGGGCGGTTGCCGAGGTACACATGCACGAGCCCCGCGCTCTCGGCGATTCGCCATGCCACATCGAGCGCCTCGCGCGGCGTGGGCGGCGCGTGAAAGCGGTGGGCCGGATGATAGGCGCTGAGGTGCCAGGGAACCTGGCGCCCAAGCTCGTTGGCGATGCGCCCGGCCATCGCTGCCAGCTCGTCAGGCGAATCGTTCACACTTGGAATCACGAGGGTGGTAATTTCAAGATGGACGCCGCGATCTCGCGCCAGGCGGCACACCTCCCACACCCGCTCAACGTCGGCTCCCTTGGCATAGCGGTGCACCACCTCGGCGCTGCCTTTGATGTCGACGTTCATGGCCTGCAGCCCGGCCTCGGCCAGCAGGTCGAACGCTTCCGGGGTCAGGTAGCCGTTGGTCACGAAGGTGTTGTACAACGCGCGCCCGCGCGCCAGGCGGATCACATCCAATGCCCATTCGAGCGAGAGCGCCGGCTCGTTGAAGGAAAATGATGTGCCCTGACAGAAGTGGCGCGGCACACGCCGCACGTAAGCTTCCGGCGAGAGATACTCTCCGGCCACCGGCGGCGGGGCGGTGGAGATATCGCTGTTCTGGCACCAGGGGCACCCAAAGTTGCACGACCATGAACCGACTGTGAGCGCATACGTGCCGGGGAAGAAATGATGGAAGGGCTTCTTCTCGATCGGGTTGGCCGCCAGCGAGGACACCGAACCATAGATCAGCGTGAGGAGCAGGCCGCCGCGATTCTCACGCGTGCGGCACCAGCCCTTTCCGCCGGGCGGCAGCAGGCAGCGCCGGGCGCAGACGTTGCAGCGCACCTTGCTCCCCTCGCGCTCCTGCAGAAGTGCCTCGCGCACAAAACCGGACTCCACGGGATGCTCCCCTTTGAGAAGATGGATTGCGAAGCCGTTAATCGTTCCTGATCTCACCGGCAGGAGCGGCCGAGCCCGCTCGACGTGCAACGCTCGGGCATGAGCTCACGTGGGCCGGGCCTCGCCGCTCGAGGGCGGCAATGGCGGCGTCTTCTCGGGTGGGATGAACGAGACCAGCACCAGCGCCAGTGCGGTGATCCCCGCAAGCGCCCACATGACGATCGGGCGATAGGGCCAGGGCGAGGCCGCATCCAGCACGAGCGCCACAAGGAACGGCGCTCCGAGGATCGATCGCCACGCGGGCAATGGCGGCTGGGTGGCCGCCTTGGGCTGGGCGGTCTCCCTGGCACCTGAGAGGAACACCACCAGCATGACCACGATCTGTACCAGCGCCTGCATTCCGGTGAACTTGAATCCCAACAGCCCGAGCAGGTAGGCAGCGTACACCGCCGGCACGGCCGCATACAGCCCGACGCTGATGGCCTCGCCGTATCCTCCGCGCCATCCGAGCAGCCCCACCAGCGCGCGCACCAGGCCGGTGAGCAAGGCGATGAAGACGAACCAGACCATCAGGTTGGCGAAGAGCAGAACCCCCAGGATGATGGTGGTCACTGTGAGTGTCAGGCGCTGCCACAAGGTGGCCACGCCCGCTGCGTCCAGGACGATCGGGTCTGCCTGCAGGAGCTGCTGCAACTGAATGACGGGCACGATCCGATACTCGCCCCGACTCCAGAGGTGCAATTCGGTACGCGTGAGCAGCATGCCCTGGGCGTAGTGGACGCGGTCGATGCCGCGGATGGCGCCGGTGGTGTCGATGGCCACGAACTGACCGGAGCCCTCGGAGATAATGAAAGGACGCGCCGGTTCCGATGCCGCCACCCCGCTCTGGATGGTCAGCGTGGGCACCCGCCCCTCGACGAATGCCTGCTGCAGGTCTTGGCCGGCCGAGGCGAGCGACGCTCCCACCCGCAAGGTCTGCACCAGCGTCACTGCCAGGGCGAACAGCATGAAGAAACCGATGGCCAGCCCCGAACCGCGGCGCGCGCCCCGGCGATAGTAGCCCGGGCTGAAGCACGGCATCACGAATCCGGCCGCAATCCATGCCAACGTGGAGAGCTCGCCGCTCGGCGCAGCCGGTTCAGGGGTTGGGGTGGGCGCGTTCATGTGCGCCTCCGTGAAATGAAGAGCCCCGTGTGTCCGGCGCGGACCGATCTCGGCGCCGGGCCTTCACCCCCGCGCCCACCCTTGCGCGCAGGCCAGGGCCCCACAGCATCTGGACTACTGGGCCAGCAGTCGGTAAGAGCCAATCATGCGCAACAGCATCTCGCGATAAGGGAGGAAATCGTCGTGCGTGAGACCCAGCCGCAGCCAGTCGCCGCCATAGTTGAAGCGCGTGCCGTCGCCCAGCGTGAAGTGGTAGATCTCGGCTTTGAAGACGTTGTTCTGCTGCGGATCGTAGATCTCCATCCCGCCCGCCGAGTACGCCTGACCGGCGACGGTGACCGTCTCGGTCTTGTTGACGATGGTATATGAACCGATGCCGCTCACGCCGCACGGCGTGGAATACTTGCCGCCGCGTTCCTGCGGCGCGCCGATCGTCAGGAAACCGATGGGGAGTTGAACGTCGACGCACAACTGGTCCGGGTAGGTCTGTTCGAGAAACGCGGAGAACTGGTCGGGGGTCATGCCGGCCGGCAATTCGTCCGTCGGGTAGCCGGTGACGCCGAGGGCGGTGATCACCGCGTCCGGGGGATAGTCAAACTGATAACCAAGGAAGGCGTTGGTGTACGTCAGCCAGCCCGGGATGGCGGTGGGCGCGCCGGCCGGCACGAGCGTGTCGGTGGCCGCCGGTGGCGGCGGGGGCTGGCTGGGGAGCGCCGTTGGCGGCGGCGCTGAGGTGGGTGTGGCCGCACCCAGAGGCGGCAGCACACACGCAAGCGTCACCAGCAGTACCGCCGCGGTAATAAGACTCTTGTGCATCGGACCTCCTGCGCTGCGACGAGCGAATGATGGGCGGCGCCGTGGGGCGCCACGCAGTCCGTGCGGCATCGCGTGCCTGCTCTATTGTAGGCGAGAATGGAGCAAAGCGGCGGGCGCTCACGGGCCCGCGCTATCCCGGATTTGCATCGGGTGTGGCGCCCGCCTCGTATGGCGCGGGGCAGCTGAACTGCGCCCAGCGCTCGGCATGCTCGACGTCGGCATCGGGGAAAACAACCCACTCCGCATTCTGGAGAATGGCCACCTTGCTCACCCGTCGCCCGTGCCAGACCACTTCGTGGCGCGTCGTCCAGTACGGATGGCGGAGGTCGACCTGGTAGCACACGGCACGGACGATGCCGGCGTCACGCGCGGCTTCGGCCACAATGCCGGCCGACTGCGAAACAACCCGCACGTCGCCGCACGCCGGCTGCCGAGGTTCGCCGGGCCAAATCGGGATGTCTGTGATGCACACCTGGTAGCTGCGCTCGATCCAATCAACGATCGACGGCGGCCGCCCAATGCCGGGATGTATCCGCGCACGGCCCACAGCGCGAGGATAAGCAGCACGGCTGCGATCAAGATGTTCCTTGTCGGGTCTCTGGCCCAGGAGGTGATGCGGCGCGCCCAGCCAGGCTTCTCGTTCGCGGTCATTCGACTCAACTTTCTCCCCGCGGCCGGCACCTGCGCCAGCCCGCATCGGGGATACCGCCAGGCTGCCCACTCACAGCGTCGCGGGCCTGCGCGCGAGCCATGCCTCCCCCTCCGCCGCCATATTCTCCCCCACTCCGGGCACGCTGGCCAGCCCGCGCGCGCCGAGTGTGCGTTGCACGAGCCCAATCTCCTGCGACAAATCCTCGATGGCCCAGGCCGCCTTGCGATAATCCCACATGCGCCGCGGGTCGCCGGCCAGATCCATCGCGTACGCCTGGTCCGCCAGCCACTCGACCAATCGCTTGTTGAGGGTTCGCTTGTCGCCCGCGACGATCGGGCGCGGCACCCGGTCGCCAATTCCGTAGGCCGCGCACAGCTCGCGCACGCGCATGGCCGTGCGCCGCCACGCCGCCTGGCTCGGCCCGTAGCTGCCCGCCGGATAGAGCGCCTCATAGCGCGCCGCCAAGTCCGGCAGATCGCGCTTGAGCACGCCGATGAAGTACTCGCGTTGCTGGTCGGCGAGCGTCAGCCCGCCGGCGAGAACGAACTGGCCGCCGTGCTCGGCCGTTTGCCGTACGAGGGAGGTCAGCGTCGCATCGTCATCGCAGACTTCCGGCAAGAGCGGCATGGCACACGTGCCGGTGGTGATGCCGGCCGCGGCGAACTTCTCCATTGCGGCCAGGCGCTTCTCGGCCGCGGGCGCCAGGTTCTCGATCGCGCGTACGCGCGCGGCGCTCGGCGCCTCGACCGTGCTGATGATGCTGAAGGCCACCACCGCATGGGCTTTCTGATGAATCTCGCGCAGCAGGTCCAGATCACGCACGACGAGCGGCGAGCGCTCGAGCACGAACACCGGGAAGCCGAGGTCGCGGCACACCTCCAGCATGCGCCGCGAGAGGCCAAACTTGCGATCGGCCGGCTGGTAATCGCCCGTGAACACCACGTCCACCGGCGCCCGCCGCAGCGCGCGCTCGAGAAGCTCCGGCGCGTTTTCCTTGACTTTGATTTTGTAGGCGAAGTCGTGCGGGTCGTCGTAGGGGGAATACGTGCGCTCGCGGCAATAGCAGAAGGCGCAGCCGTGCTGGCAGCCGATATACGGGTAGGCGCTGTAGCGCGACCAGAACCAGTGATCGGCGCGTTTGCTCTTGTTGAGGATCGTATTTGGTCGATAGGGGAGGAAAGCCGTCCGCCGCCCCACGCCCGCCTCCGTCATGCCGAGCGCAGTCGAACCTCACCTGGCTCGCGCCAGGCTACTCTATCACAGCCGCGACGCCTTGCAGCGCAGTTTGCGCGCCTTGCCCCCAGAATCCCACCGCCCCGGGAGGGGACCGGGGCGGTGAGAACACTCTGGGACCCTGGAGGAGGAGAAGGAGGAGAATAGGGCTAAGTCTCCGCGCGGCTCAGGAACGCACCGTGACCAGCGCCGGCACCGGCGCCGTCGGCTCCGGCCGATGGGTGGCCGCCACCGCACGCATGAGGTGCGCGCCGTCGATCAGGCGCATGTCGCGCGCGTGCGCCCACGAGCGCGCTTCGCGCGTGAAACCGGCCACTGCAAACACGTAACCACGCACCGCCTTGTCGTCGGCGACAATCGCGGCGTGAAGATCGCGCACCACAAATTCGCCCAGCGGGCGGTCGTTGCGCGCGCTGCACAGCACCAGCTCGCGCTCGCCCTTGGGGTTCTCGAGCAGGATGTCGGCCCCGGTCTCGCTGCGCTGCACCACCGTGGCCTCATAGCCGCGCATGCGGAAGAGCACGGCGGCGAAAACTTTGAAGGCTTCCGGGGAGAGGCGCTCGAGTTCGCGCCGGAATTGGTACACACCCTGGGTCGAGGCCGGCGAGGCGGCTTCCTGCACCCACAGGTAGGCTTGCGCCACCCAGCCCGCCACCGCGAGCAGCGTGAGGCCAATGGCCGCCATCGACATCGCCACCGGCGCCATGGGGTTCCACACCATCCACGTATACAGCGGCACGCCCACCACAAAGACCCACAGCAGCGTGACCGCTAGCGCCGGCGCCGCCAGCGCCTCACGCAGCGGCCCACTCGGGCGCCACAACGGCTCGCGCTGCGGCTGCAAGAGCGGATCCCACTCGGCAGTCTCCGCGCGCCGCCGCGCCATCAGGATCAAGGCCACCTGAATTCCAATCGGGATGAGCAGCAAGTAGCCCATCAACGGTTGCGAAAGAAACGTCATCACATCTAAAAAGAGGTCCATGTTCTTCTCCTCGGGGTCCTGCGCGGGCGGCAGCAGGGTCGTTGCTCAAGAATGAGGAAGGCTCCCATACCTTTCCGACAGATGAGCGATCTGCCGCCCGCACCATCATTATCCTCGGGTAATCGGACGGAGGGTGGTTGCAATAGGCTTGCAGAGGTCGCGCCAAGCCCAGGAATCGAGCCGAATCCAAGCGGAAACCGCGTCAACCTTGCAGGACTGCCGTTTCCCGCAATCCTTGCAAAGCAACCGTTCCACAAGTCGTGCCGGGCGCGAATTGGGCCTATTGAGGAAGGGGGGAGCGGCGCCTCCGCACGCGTCGCACCCGGCCCCCCTTCTTCATGGTGACCGGCTCGCAGGGCCGGCACGGGAGGCCGGCGGGGACAGGCGGTGCGAGGTCAGAGGGCCAGGAGCGCAGTGGCCAGCAGGCACACGCCGACGCCCAGCCACTGGCGGCGTGAGACGCGTTCGTGCAGGAAGAGTGCGGAGAAGATGACCGTGACCGCCGGGCCCATCGAGGAGAAGACCGCGGCCACGTCGAGGCGCGTGACGCGCGAGGCGAGCAGGAAGAAGACGTTGCCGCCGGCATCCAGCACGCCGGCCGCGAGGGCCGACGGATTCTCGCGCGGGGTGAGCAGCGGCAGGCGGCGCGCGGCGAGGATGCCAAGCCCAACGACCGTGGCCACCGCCTTAGCTGCCGCGAGGGGCGCGAACACGCTGCCGCTCGAGACGCGGCTGATGAAGATGATGTACCCGCCAAAGCACACGCCGGAGGCGAGCGCGAGGGCGAGACCCTCGCGCTTCTCAGCGTGCCCCTTCAGTTCGGACCGTGTGACGAGCCAGATGCCGCCTATGCCGATGAGGATGCCGGCCGACTGGGTGGGCGTGGGAAGCCCGGCCAGCGCGAGGCTGACCACCACCGGGAACAGCGCGCCAACCACGGCCGCGGTGGGCGCGACGATGGCGGCGGTGCGCATGGAGAGGCCGCGATACAGCGCGGCGAGGCCGACCACGCCGGAGGTGCCGGCCGCCGCCGCCCAGGCCAGATCCGCCCAGGAAGGCCAGGGTTCGCGCAGCGCGAGGGCGATGAGGATCAGGACGACCAGCCCCACCAGCGAGGTGAGCACCAGCACACGCAAGACGCTGGCGCGGCGGGTGGCCAGGCCGCCGGCAAAATCGCCGCTGCCCCACACGAGCGCCGAGAGAAGACCATAGAAAGCGCCCAGGAGGGGCGCGGAGCCGGGCATGGCTACAAGGCCTCACATGTGCGTAGCATTCAACGACTCCCGACCATGGTATGCGCAGGCGGTCGCCGCCGCCCGGCCTGGGTGGGCTGGTCGCTTCATATATTTAGAGAGCGATCCACTCGAGCGGTTACGCCAGGTGTTGTACCGCATCCAGACGCGATGAGCAAACGAGGGACCCGCCGCTCGAGGGGCAGTTCGATGGGCGGCGCACTTTCCACATAGCCGTTCGGGCACGGCATGACGTGCCCGAACAGAAAACCGAAAGGGGTGCGGTTGGCTTGCCGTCAGCCCACGATTTCGCCGCGCACGAAGGCGGCGGTGCGCGGGTCGCGCGGCTGCTCGAAGAAGGCCTGGGTCGGCTGGAGTTCAATGAGTTGCCCGGCCAGCATGAGCCCAGTGCGCTCGGCCATGCGCTTGGCCTGGAAGATGTTGTGGGTCACGAGGATCACGGTCGTGCCATGCTGGCGGCAGTGCTCGCCCACGATCTCCTCGATCAGGCCGACGTTGTACGGGTCGAGGTTGGCGGTCGGCTCATCCAGCAGCAGCACCCGCGGCTCGACGAGCAGCGCGCGCGCCAGCGCCACGCGCTGCATCTCGCCCGCCGAAAGCCGCCTGGCGGGTGAACGCATGAGCGGGCCAAGCCCCACCCGCTCGAGAAGAACGCGGACCTGCGCGTCGCGGCGCAGGCCGCGCAGCCGCAGGCCGTAACACGCGTTGGTGGTCACATCCGCATCGAGAAGCACCGGCCGCTGGAAGACGGTGGTTACCTGGCGGCGCAACTCGATGGATGCCGCGCCGCTTGGTATCTCCCGGCCGCGGAACCGAATGCTGCCCGCTGTCGGAGGCTCGAGGAAGTTCAGCAACCGCAGAAGTGTGGATTTGCCGGCGCCGCTCGGCCCAACCAGCGCCAGCCGCTCGCCCTCGCGCACGGCGAGGTTGGCGAGCGAGAGAACCGTCCGCCCGACATAGTCCCGGCGCAGATCGCGGACCTCGTAGGTATTGTCGCTCAAGCGCGGCTCCGACCTTGAAGAGGGAGCATGGCCAGGTTAGCGGCAAAGGAGAGCGCCAGCAAGATCACCCCCAGGGCCAACGCCAATTCAAATTCCCCTTGGCGAGTTTCGAGCATGATGGCCGTGGTCAAGACGCGCGTCTTGCCGGCGATGTTGCCTCCCACCAGCATGACCGCGCCGACCTCGGAGATGACCGCTCCAAAGGCCGCCACGATGGCGGCCACAACGCCCAGGCGCGCTTCGCGCAGGACGGCCCAGGCCTCCTGTATCGAGGTGGCACCTAGCGCCCGCGCCTGCAAGCGCAAGTCGGGGTCCACGCTGCGCACTGCGGTCATGGTCAGCCCGGCCACAAGCGGAAAGGCGATGATCGCTTGGGCGAAGATCATGGCGCTGGGTGTGAACAGCCAGTGCAGCTCGCCCATCGGGCCGCTGCGCGAAAGCAGCATGTAGACCGCCAGGCCGACGACCACCGGCGGCAGGCCCATGCCGGTGTACAGCAAGGCGGTGATCAGGCCGCGGCCGAAGACACGCCGCAAGCCAAGCACAGCCCCGATCGGAATGCCGATGACCATGGTGATCCCGAGCGCCAGGCCGCTGACCTGCAGCGAGAGCAGGATGATGCCCCACAGCTCGGGGTCGCCCTGCGCGATCAGGCTCAGGGCCTGAGAGAGTGAAGTGAGAATGTCATTCATTCGATGAGCATCGATCACACCACGTTGCGTGGAGGGCCGGCCGCAGCCGGCCCTCTGCAGTGCCCGGCTCGCGACGAGTGCTGCTACGCATCCGGGTAGAACAAGGGCTGGCCGAACTGCCCCACGCCGAAGTTGGCGATCAGGGCCTGGGTTTCAGGCGACAGGCACCACTCCACCAACAGCATCCCCGCCGCAAAGTTGACCCCCGGGTGTTTGTCCGGGTTGACGGCCATGATCCCGTACGGATTGAGCAGCGACTTGTCCTTGTTCTCCTCGATGTTGCGGCCGCCGAAGATAATGCTCAGGTGGGGAAGCTGCACGGCCATGGCCAGATACGTGGCCCGGTCGGTGAGAGTGTAGGCCGAGGACTCCTCGGCGAAGAGCAGCGTCTCGCCCATTTTCTGCCCGAGCGAGTTGTAGCCTGAGAACTGAGGTTCAATTCCGACCGTGGCCCATATCGCCAGCTCCTTGGTGTGGGTGCCGCTCTTGTCGCCGCGGCTGGCAAAGGGCGCGTTGGCTTCGGCGATCGCGATCAATACGTCGGCCGCACTGGCGGCGCCGGCTGCACCCGCCGGGTCGGCGAGCGGTCCGACCAGGATGAAATCGTTATACATGACATCGAATCGCTCGCGGGCGTCTCCGGCGGCGATGAATTTGTCTTCGTCCTTGCGCGAATGGACCAGCAGCACGTCCGCGTCGCCGGCGCGCCCGATCTCAAAAGCCTGGCCCGAGCCGACGGCGACCACATCCACCTCGCATCCGTACTTCGCCTCGAAGATCGGCAGCAAATAGGCGAGCAGGCCCGAGTCGTCGGTGCTGGTGGTGGTGGCCAGGCGCAGCGGGCACCCAGCCAATGCCGTCGGCGGAGGCTGCGTCGGCGCCGGGGTGATGTTTGGCAGGAAGACGGCCGTCGGCTCAACCGCGGCCGGGGTCGGGGCGGCGCAAGCAGCGAGCAGCAAGCCCATAGCCGTCAGAACGTAGAGCACCCTTCTTAACATGGAGCCTCTCTGGTCGGGCTAAGATACCGTCGCCAGGACCTGCCCCGCGCGGGATATGTCGTAGCCGGGAGAGCGCGCGGCGACCGAGGTCCAGGCCTTACTCGACAGAATGTCCAAGAGCGCGAGGCCAGCCGGCGAATCGTGGACCCGCCGCGGCATGATCAGGTCGTAACGTTCGATGCCTAGTGCGAGGAAGGTCAACCCATGGGCCTCCGCCGCCGCACTGATCCCTGGGCCGGCATCGGCGGATCCCTTGGCCACACACGCCGCGACCGCGTCGTGGGTGGCGACTGTCCGTTCCCACCCAAGCAGGGCATGTGGATCGACTCCGGCCTGACGCAATCGCGCGAAGAACAGCAGTCGCGTTCCCGTTCCTTGTGGGCGATTGACCAGGCGGATCCCCGGGCGCGCAAGGTCGCGCAGATCATGAATGTCGCGTGGATTCCCTGGCGCGACCATGACGCCCGTCTCGCGCATCGCAAGCGCGATGACCAGCATCTCTTCTTCCGGCGCCAGGTGCCGCAGGAACGGCGTGTTGTATTCGCCGCTTTGCAGGTCGAGCAGGTGCGCGCCGGCCGCATCCGCCTCGCGGCGCGCCACTGCGGTGAGGCCGCCCAGGCTGCCGCGCAGGTCGAGGGTGGTGCCGGCAAGAGAGGCCAGGTGCGCCAGCAGCGGATCGTCGCTCGCGGCGATGGTGAGATGCGCGGGGCCGGTTGCCTCGAGCCGCGGCCTGTGCGCGGCGAGGGAACGCGCGAGATCGAGCGGCGCATGGGCAGCTTCGGCCTGGCGTGCAGCGGCCTCGGCGATGAGCACCCGGCCGGCATCCCCCGAGGCGCGTGCCTGCTCCAGCTCGCCGCGCCACCGATCGCGCGCGGTACGCAGCTCGCTTTCGCGTGCGCGCAGCATGCGATCGATGTCGAGGCCGGCCGAAATGGCCAGACGTGCTTTGACCCACGTTTCGTCTGGATTGCCCGAGGCCTCGTTCAGCCAGCGCATGAAGGCCAGGCGGCCGGCGCGGGTGAGGTGGTAGATCTTGCGCTGCGGGCCATCGCGGCTGGCCTGCTCCGTTGCGCGCACGTAGCCCTGGCCTTCGAGCCGGGCCAGCGACCGATACAGGCGCGCCCATTCGATCCGCCAGAAGGGGGCGAAGTCGGTCTCGATCGCGCGCCGCATGGCATAGCCGTGCAGTGGCTCTTCGAGCAGCAAACCGAGGAGGGCGAGTGAGGCAATCATGATGGGTGCCAGTATATGCGGTGCATATTCTAGACGTCAAGGACGCCAGAGTCAACTACCGAGCCCACAGGGGACAGGCTGCAGACCCGTGGCGCACGGTCCCGCACCAGGAGGAAGAGCACCGGGCTGCCTCGGATGAGGCAGCCCGGCCCTGTTTTCTATTCCGGCGTGCATCAACCTTCCATACCGCAAGATGCCTGCGCTGGCACTCGCCACCCCGCGAGGCGATGGGCCGCAACGGGTTGAGATGCGCGCCGCGCGCCTCGACGAGCAAGCGTAATGCGTGCCATGCCCTCCTCCGGATTATCGGAGGCGAGGACTCACAGGGCGAGGTAGCGTTCCAGGCGGGCTTCGATCAGGCGCATGCTGGCGCGCCAGAATTCGGGTGAGCGCAAATCGATGCCGTGGCGCGCCGCCAGCTCCTCGGCCGTGCCGCCGCCTGTGTCGCGCAGCAGGGCTTCGTAGTCCACGGCAAACGCCGGCCCGCGGCGCTGGTACTCCGCGTACAAGCCCAGACCGAAGAGCAAGCCGAAGGCGTACGGGAAATTGTAGAAGGAGAGTGTGGCGCTGTAGTAGTGCGGCTTCCAGGCCCACATGTATGGGTGCAGGTGCTGCTCGTCGAGCCCTTCGCCGTAGGTCTCGCGCTGGCAGCGGCTGATGATCTCGCATAAGTCATCGGCCGAGAGCTCGGATTGCGCGCGGCGCTCGAAAACTTCCTTCTCGAATAGGTAGCGCGAGGCGATATCGACAACGATTTGCGAGGCGTTGATGAGGAAGGACTCGAGAATGGTCAATTCCTCCTCGCGGCTGCCGGCGGTCGCCAGCGCCGCTTCGGTCACCAGCGTCTCGTTGAAGATGGAGGCCGTCTCCGCCAGGGTCATCGGCGTCTTGCGCTGTATCATCGTCAGGCCCGCCAGGCACTCGTTGTGGAAGGCGTGCCCCAGCTCGTGCGCCAGCGTCAGCAGCTGGTCGAACGACCCGTCGAAGTTGGCCAGGATCCGCGATTGCTCGAGCCCCGGCACCTCGGCGCAGAATGCTCCGCCCGCTTTCCCTGTGCGCGGCTCGGCGTCGATCCATCCTTCGCGGAAGGCGCGCGCGGCGAGGTTCTCCAGGCGCCCGCTGAAGGTGGCAAATCGCTTGAGGATGAAATCGCGCGCTTCGTCGTACGAGTAGCGCCGCTCGCTGCCACCCACGGTGGCCTGCAGATCCCACCATGCCAGCCGCTCCTTGCCCAGGCGGCGCGCCTTTGCGGCGAAGTAGCGGCGGAACATCGGGAGGGATTCGCGCATGACGCTCATCATGGTGTCGAGCGTTGCGCGTTCGAGACGCGCCTGTTCGAGCGCCGCGTGCAGCGCATCCGGCCGCCCGCGCCGCCGGGCCAGCGTGTTGGCTGTGCCCTTGACGCTGTTGAGGCACGCTGCCAACGGCTCGCGCACACTCTCCCAGGCACGCAGCTCGGCCTCGAACGCCCGCCGCCGTACCCCTTCGTCGGGATGGTAGCGGACAAGATTCTGCAGTGCGGCCACAGGCATCTCCTGCGGCTCGCCCACCTCGGCGAACGGCACAGCCACCTGTGAGGTCACGGTGCTCTGCAGTTTCTCCCAGGCATTGCCCGCTGTGACCAGGAGTTCGGCCGCCAGGTCTTCTTCGGCCTCCGACATCAGGTAGCGGCTTAGGCCGAGGGTCTCCTTAAGAAAGAAAGCATGTGCGCGGCTCGGGGAGGAAGTCCCGATCAGGCGCTCGAGCGCACCGGGCGCTGCCAGGGTCTGGCCCAGCCAGCCGGCGAAGCGCGTCTGCTGAGTCTCGAGTTGAACGCCAAGCAATTCCAACTCCGAGAGACGACGGCGGGCAAGCATGTTGAACGAGTCGGTCGAGACGAAGCCAAAGATGTAGGTCTTCAGCGTCTCAAAAGCCATGGCATTGGCGTTCATCGCGCCAAGGTATGCCTCCACGCGCGCGGCCACGGCCTTCGATGATCGCAGCTTGGCCGATCCTCGCCGCATACCCTGCGCCTGCATGGCGGCGTCCAACGCATCGATGTGGGCCTTGAGTTCGGCGATGCCCCGCTCGAATTCGGGACTCTCGAGCCCGGGAAAGATGCTGGCCAGATTCCAGTGCGGGAGTTTCTCCGTCAGCGTCTCGCTCATCGAGGATCTCCATGAAGCGCGCATCCGGAATTGGCGCGCGGCGACGCCCCTCGGTGCTTACCGGGGCGACACACTCGCACCGAAGGGCCCATTCTAGCGCACTCGCGCCGGCCGCGAGATCTGAGAAACAAGCTCACCGAGATAGGCGCAACTCGAATGCAAGTCGCCCCGCTCAGAATGGAAGCGCCTGCCCATGGGCAGGTCCTTTGGCGCGGGTTACCTCAATCTGTCTCATAAACAATGAGGACAGGCGCTCCCTTGCGTTGGCCCCTACCTGCGCTATGATTGGGATGAAGGCAGGCAATCGGCATGGCTTTCCAAACCGTCAAGGTCAACCGCGCTCCCGTGCTCACTTTGTGGGCCGCGGTTGTCGCAGAGCGCATGGGCCACAAATGGGAGACTGCGCTGACCCTCGGCAAGGCGCTGGCCGGGCTCAACGCGCAATCCAAAGGGCGCTCGCTGGGCATCTACCGCGCACCCGAGCCCGGGCCGGGCGGCAAACCAAAGCCCAGGACCGGCCTCGGCGAGGATCGCTGGGTGCAATTGTGCGGGCGGCCAATCCCCGTCAAGGCCACCCAGGCCGGGCTGCGCGCGGTGATGCTGGATGATCCCATCGATCCCGAGTCCGTGACGCGCTACCTGGAGGGCAAGTTCGGTGAGGCGCTGCCCGAGGTGCGCAAGGCGATGAAGGCGCTCGCTCAGGCGTACGCGCCGCGGAAACTGGAGCCGATTGCCTTCGATCTCTACCAGGCCTTTCGTCCCCAGGTCGCGCGCGGCGAGAAGGGATGGGGCCAGGCGGGTGAGCTCGACCTGAACAAGATACTCTCGCTCGCCAAACCTCAACGCCCATGACTCCTTCACCACTCCTTCTGGACCATTAGCGAGAAATGTGCGCGCACGATGAGATATCACTCTTCGTCCATCACCGGGCGGCCGCCCGCGGTCGAAGCCCGGGTCTGTGACGGCAGGCCCGCTTCTTGTCGCGTCTCTACTCGCGCCCGCCCGATGCCGCCCGTTTTCCCCACGCGGACTCAGTTGGCACTCCAAGACGGCCGGCCATGAAATCCGACATCGAGATCGACCAGGCACGTTCGCCCGCACGGCCTTGGCTCTCGCCTCGCCTCGAAAAGTGGAGCGTCCGCTTGAGCGCGCTCCTGGTGGCCGCCATGGCGGTCGTCAACCTGCTTTCATCCGTCACGCGCCCCTTCGCCCATCGCCTCGTCCTGCTCGAGCAGTTTTCGCCGCTGCAGGTCCGTCACGGCGGGCGGCTCACCTCCACCCTGGCCGGGTTTGCGCTGCTGCTCTTAGCCAGCCAACTGTGGCGACGCAAGCGTGTGGCCTGGTTCTTCGCGCTGATCCTTCTCGCCGTTTCCGTGGTCAGCCATCTCCTCAAGGGTTTCGATTACGAAGAAGCGGGCATCGGGCTGCTGTTGATGGCCGTGCTGCTTGGGTTGCGGCGCCTCTTTCACGCCCGGTCCGATGCTCCCTCGGGACGCCGCGGCCTGCAGGTCCTGGCCATTGCCGTGCTTTTTACCCTCGTCTATGGTTCGGCCGGCTTCTACCTGATGGAACACGCGTTCCGCACCCGTTTCAGCCTGCCGCTGGCGATCGAGCAGACCCTGGTCATGTTCACCCAGTTCTACGACCCCGGCCTCGAGCCGATCTCCAGCCTGGGGAAGTACTTCGCCGATTCGATCTACATTGTCGGCGCCGTGACCATCGGCTACGCGCTGCTCATGCTCGTTCAACCGGTCCTGGTCCGGGCACCGGCCACGTCCGCGGAGCGCGAGCGCGCCCGTCGGATTGTCGCGGCCCATGGGCGCACCTCGCTCGCACGCTTCACCCTCCTCGAGGATAAGTCCTACTTGTTTGCTGCGGACTGGCTCGTGGCTTACGTTGCGCGGCGGGGCGTGGCCCTCGCGCTCGGCGATCCCATTGGCCCAGCGGCCCAAGCCGAGGAGGCCATCCGCCGGTTCTGCGACATCGCCTCCCGCAATGGCTGGCTCCCCGCCTTCTACCAGACCCTGCCCGATTTCCTTCCGCTGTATGCGCGCAGCGGGCTGGAGGCCGTGTGCATTGGCCACGAAGCCATTGTGGAGGTCGACCCCTTCCGTCTGGAGGGGAATGCCAACAAGCCGCTGCGCACACAGATCAATCGCATGCAGCGCCTGCAGCACACTGCCGCGGTCAACACACCGCCGATTGCCGGCGCCCTGCTTGCAGAACTGCACGAGATCAGCGATGCCTGGCTGTCGGCGCGACATTCGAGCGAAATGGGATTCGCCGTGGGGCGTTTCGACGACGATTACATCCGCCAGAGCCTCGTCACCACGGTCCGCGATCCGCGCGGACGCGTCACCGCCTTCGTCAGCGCGGCGCCCGAATACCAAGAACTCGAACTGGCCATCGACCTGATGCGCCGGCGAATGGATGCCGAGCCCGGCACGATGGAGATGCTGCTGGTCACGCTGATCCACTGGGCCCGCGATCAGGGTTACCCACGTCTCAACCTTGGGCTCTCCGGGCTGGCCGGCATCGGTGAGATGCCCAGCGACCCGGCGCTCGAGAGGGCGCTGCACTTCATCTACAATCACCTCAATCAGTTCTACAACTTCAAGGGGCTGCACGCGTTCAAGGAGAAGTTCCACCCCGTCTGGTCGCCGCGTTACCTGATCTACCCGGGCCCATCGGCTCTACCCGCCGTCCTGGCTGCGCTCGTCCGCGCCGAAACCGGAGGCGGCGCCCTCTTCCGCGCCGCCCAGCGGCTGGCCATGCCCGTTCGCCCCTCTCACCCAGAGTGAGAGCGGCCGGGTCGCCTGCTCTCAATCCGAGCGCGAGGGCTCGGTGGTAAACTCATCCGAAATCCCGTGCTGCCCGTGACAGGGTTGAGCGATCATGCCCCGGGATAAGAGTCACTCTGACCGCAGCAGCCTGGCCGGTGATCGCGGCACGCGCCAGGCAGCCACCGACATCCTCTCCGGATCCTCCGGCAAGGGGCGCCTTGCACGCCTGATGCCATTCCTCGGCCCCGCCTTCGTGGCCAGCGTTGCCTACATGGACCCCGGCAATTACGCGACCAACATTCAAGCGGGCGCGCGCTTCGGCTACCTCCTGCTGTGGGTCGTGGTCGCCTCGAATTTGCTGGCTATGCTCCTCCAGACCCTCTCGGCCAAGCTGGGGATCGCCACCGGTACCAACCTGGCGGAACACTGCCGCGAGCGATACCCGCGCTGGCTGGTCCTCGTGATGTGGAGCATTATGGAAGTCGTGGCTATGGCCACCGACTTGGCCGAGTTCCTGGGCGCGGCGATCGGATTCAACTTGCTCTTCGGCATCCCGCTGTGGCTGGCGGGCCTGCTCACGGCCGTGGCCACCTTCATCATCCTCAGCTTGGAGCACTACGGTTTCCGCCCGATCGAGGCCGTGATCTCCGTTCTGGTGGGCGTCGTCGCGGTAAGCTATCTCATTGAAACCGTCCTGGACCGCCCGGCATGGGGGCTGGTGCTCAAGCATGCCGTTTTGCCCCAATTTCAAGGCGCGGAGAGCGTGCTACTAGCCTGCGGGATACTCGGGGCGACGGTCATGCCCCATGCGATCTACCTGCACTCGTCGTTGATGCAGGGCCGCATCGTTGCGCGGAACGCGCCCGAGCAGCGCCGTTTGCTGCGCTACGAGATCGTCGACGTCCTGCTGGCGATGGGTCTGGCGGGGCTGATCAACATCGCGATGCTGATCATGGCCGCCTCCACCTTCTTCAACAAGGGACTGACGCACGTCGCCTCCATCGAGGAGGCCTATCGCACTCTCGAGCCGCTGCTCGGGTCGGCCGCGAGCTGGGTCTTCGGGATTTCGCTTCTGGCGGCCGGGCTGTCATCGGCTTCGGTGGGAACGATGGCCGGGCAGGTCATCATGCAGGGCTTCCTGCACCGCCACATCCCGCCCTGGCTGCGGCGCCTGGTGACGATGCTGCCATCGCTCATCGTCATCGCCATCGGGCTCGACCCCACGCGCACGCTGGTGATCAGCCAGGTGATGTTGAGCTTCGGGCTCCCGTTTGCCGTTATCCCGCTCGTCCAGTTCACCCGCAGCAAGCAGATCATGGGCCCGCTGGTCAACGGCCGCCTGACGACGGCCGCGGCCTCGGCGGCCGCGGCCCTCATCGTCGCGCTCAACGCGTTCTTGATATATCAGACGGTGTGGGGGAGGTGAGGCGATGTTCCAGCATATCCTGGTCCCCCTGGATGGGTCGCGCCTGGCGGAGGCCGCCTTGCCCGTGGCGGCGACTCTTGCCTTGAAGCTCGGGTCCTCGCTGACCCTGGTGCACGTCATCGAGAAGGACCCGCCGCAGAAAATACACAACGAGCGGCACCTGGCAACCGTCCCCGAAGCGGCCGCCTACCTCGAACGCGTGGCGCGCGAGTCGCTGCCCAGCGGGGTGAAAGCGCAAACCCATGTGCACACCGCGGCCGTCACCGATGTGGCGCGCAGCATCGTCGAGCACACGCATGAGTTCCAACCGGACCTGATTGTGATGTGCCCTCACGGCCGCCCCGGGCCGCGCGACGTGCTTTTCGGGTCAATCGCCCAACAGGTGATCGCCACAGGGGCAACGCCGGTGCTACTCGTCCAGCCGGAAGCGCCCACCCCGGGCGATGATCTATTGTGCTCGACCATTCTCGTTCCACTCGACACGGACCCCGAGCATGCACGGGCTCTTCCGATTGCAGCCGAGTTGGCCCGCCCGTGCGGTGCCTCCCTGCACCTGATGATGGTGGTGCCGACCGCCGAGACGCTGGCCGGGCACCAGGCCGCCACGGCCCGCCTGCTCCCGGGTGCGATGCGTGCCGCACTCGATCTCGACCAGGCGGCTGCGGAGACTTATCTGGAGGAGCAGACCAAGACGCTCGCCCCCGCCACCATTAAGGTCACCGTTGAGAGCGCACGCGGGGACCCGGCGACCGAAATCGTTCGGGCCGCTGAGCGCGCGCGTGCCGGGTTGATCGTCATGGCGGTGCACGGGACTCTTGGCACTCAGGCATTTTGGGCGCGCAGCGTGCCGCCCAAAGTTTCAAGCCGCACCTCAGTGCCGGTCCTGCTGGTGCCGATACACAATTGACTCTCGCGGCAGTCTGCCGCTCAGCTCCGGCTAGCCCTGACTTCGATTTGAATCTGAGCCGCAACGCGCACAATGCCCGAGAATCGAGTAGGGAGGATGGGCAACCCATCCTCCCTACTCGATTCTCGCGGGTCAGGTAGTCCGTATTGAGTTACCTAGCCGCTGCGCACGGCTGTGAAGTCGAATTCGAGAAGTACGTCCTCCGAGACACCGGCCACCTGCGGGACGGAAGGGATGGTCAGCCCGAAGTCAGCGCGCTGCACCGTGGCCGTGGCCTTCCCGCTGATGCGATCCGCCGCCTCGGCCGTGACGGTGACTTCAAAGGTCACCCGCTTGGTGATGTCGCGCAGGGTCAGATCGCCGGTGAGGGTGAACTTGAAAGTCACGCCCACTGTCACGGAGGCGGGCATGCCAGCCAGCGCGGTCGGGGTAAAAGTCGCCAGCGGGTATTTGCCGCTATTGAGAATGAAGCTGCTGATGGCTCGATTTCGAAAGGAATTGTCGGTGACCAGCGTGTCGGTCTCGACCGTGATCGGCCCAACCTGTGAGGCATCCGGGTGGGCGGGGTCGAGGCGGATTTCACCGGCGACTTTGGCGGTTGTGCCAATAACCGTATTCGGCGATCCGGCCAAGATTTCATCGATCTGGAATTGCGCTTGTGAGGCTTCGGGCTGGATGATGAACAACATGAGGTCCGAGCTGCTGCTGGCAGGGTCGGGTGTCGCCGGAGACGCCTCGGTGGCGGGTGGTGCTTCGATGGGCTGCGTGGATGCGCTTGTGGCCGGTGCTGAGGGGCTGCAGGCAGCGATAACCAGTCCCAAAGTGGCCGCGGCGAATGTGATTTGACGAGTGGTGTGGTGCACAGAACCCTCCATGTTGGTTGGCCGTACATACTAACCAATTGTTGTCCAAATTAGGAGGGTCATTTGGCGGAAAGGCCCACCGCCACCCAGCTGTGGGTAGCCGCAGCTGATCGCGGTCGGGCCATTCGACGGGCTGGCGGTCTTAAACCAACATTCCGCACATTACGAACGCGATATCGCGCCAAGGATCCGGTCGGTTTCTTTGAGGGACAGCTGCTCCATTTGCCGCAAGAGGCGCTTGAGTCTCTTGTGGTTGCGGGCCCACTCTTCACACAGCCTGGCTTGGTCCTCAGAAAGCCGGATCGTACGGGTTTTGCCGGCGATCTTGTAACTCCATTGGTAGTAGGGACCATGTAAGCGCGGCGGGCTACCCATGCACCGGCAGGAAGGATTCCCACAGGGCATGTAGCGGCGCACGAGGCTTCCGGGGCGC
>Ga0315288_10001762_pt1 | contig 28044 bp, 20 predicted proteins | sample YL17G11_20_MG_FD_203454 | JGI IMG/M metagenome (GOLD analysis project Ga0315288, IMG submission 203454) | Sediment microbial communities from Yellowstone Lake, YNP, Wyoming, USA - YL17G11_20 | ecosystem: Environmental > Aquatic > Freshwater > Lake > Sediment | place: USA: Wyoming | collected... | reverse complement strand
GCATCCCATGAGTTGAGTAATGTTGTACCGCTGTGCCGTGATTACTTCGCTTCTCTGGAAACGCGCTCCACTTCCCGCATCACGCGCAGCAGGTTTCCGCCCAGGATTTTGCGGATGTCGGCGGCGCTATAGCCGCGCTCCAGCAGGGCGCGCGTAATGTTCGGCAGTTTCGAAACGTCATCCAGTCCCACGGGCAGGCTGCTGACGCCGTCGAAGTCCGATCCCAAACCCACGTAGTCCACGCCGGCGATCTCAACGATGTGATCCACGTTGGCGATCAGGTCGTCCAGCGCGGCCCGCGGCCGCTTGCCGTAATTCTCGCGGAAAAAGCGCTTTCTTTCCTCGGCCAGTTGCTGCGGCTGATCGCGGTACTTCTCCTCCAGCTCCTGCAGTTTGCGCATGGCGGCCGGCGAGCGCAGCGGAGAAGCATCGGCCACCTTTTGCGAGAGAAAGTCGCTGCCGAAGTTGAGCTGGACTACGCCGCCTTTCTTGGCCACCGCGCTGATCATCTCGTCGGTCATGTTACGGGGGATGTCGGAAAGCGCCCGGCAGGAGGAGTGGCTGGAGAAGATGGGCGCGCGGCTGGCGGCGAGCGCGTCCCAGAAGGTCTTGTCGGACACGTGCGCGATGTCCACCATCATGCCCAGGCGGTTCATTTTGGCAATCACCTGGCGGCCGAAGTCCGTCAGGCCGTTGTGATGGGGCACCTTGGGGTCGTCGAGGTCGCCGGAAGAGTCGGCCCAATCGTTGGTGTTGCTGTGGGTGAGGGTCAGGTAGCGGGCGCCCAGCGCGTAGAAGCCGCGCAGGATGCGCAGGTCGTTCTCGATGGCGTGGCCGCCCTCGACGCCGATCAGGGCGGCGATCTTGCCGCTTTTGTGAACGCGCTCGATGTCGGCGGCGGTGAGCGCCAGCTCGAACGTTTCCGGGTGGCGCCCCACGATGTCGAAGCGGATGGTATCGATCATCTCCAGCGCGCGATGGGCGGCGCGCCCCGATTTCGCATAGGAAGCACCCACGTAGGCGGCGAAAAACTCCGCGCCCAACCCCCCTTCCTTCATGCGCGGGATGTCCATGTGGCCGGTCTCGGAGCGTTCCCCGATGTTCCAGCCGTCCACGGTGCGGGAAGTCGTATCGGAGTGGGTGTCGATGACGATGGCGCCCTGATGCACGCGCCGCACCTCGTCATCGGTTACCTTGCGCTGCGCCAACGCGGGAACGGCCAACGCCAGGAGCAACAGGCAAACGAGTGGTTTCATGTTGGAGACAAAGCCTACCTCAGTTTCGGATTTCGGACTTCGGATTTCGGAGGGTGGCAATCCGCAATCCGAAATCCGAAATCCGCAATGAGGTTAAACCCGGCCGCAGAGGTGGACGCGGATGCCCATGGCGTGGAACATGGCGGCCTTGGCCGCCAGCGCCCTGGCGGCTGCTTCCGCGGAAGGCGCATAGGCGACGTTGATGTGGTTGGCCTTGTGGCGGGCCATGAACTGGTCGCGCGTGATGCCGTGCAACACGGCGTGCATGATGGGCCACTGCTCGGTGGTTTCCTTCAGCCGGCGCCGGGTCTCGGCCTCCGGCAGGGTGACGACGGTGCCGCGGCCGATGTCGGCGTGCAGATCCTGCCCGCGGACGAAGATGCGGCTCCAGACAATCTCGCCGGGCCTGGAGACGCCGGCCAGCGTGCCGCCGCCCAGCCGGAAGTACATGGGCGGCTGCCGGTAGCTGTGAGCGCCAGCGTATCCGCCGATCAGGTGGGAAGCCGGGACGCTGCCGGAAATCTCGAGCACCCAAACAAAATCGTCGATGCCGTCGCCGCGATACTGCTGGCCCCAGCGGACGTCGTGCAGCGTAGTGGCCGGATCCAGCCCCATCGCTGTCCATGCCCGGTTGGTCACCAAGGCGTCCACGGCGCAGCACTCATCCACTTCGTTGAAATGCGGCAGCGCCTGCCCGGCGTACAGTTCGCGGCCGGTCGCCGGGTCGAGCACCGGCGGGCGCTCCACGTTGTTCAGCAGTCCTTCCACCAGGTCGGAGGCCGGGGTCAGGTCCTTGAGCCCCTGCTGGTACTGGATGCCCACCAGGCTGCAGCCGAAATAGTCGGCGATGCGCAGGGCGGCGATATACATCTTGCACTGCTCGAGGATCTGGGCATCGGTCAGGTCGGTCTCCGGATTCGGCCCGGTATGGAAGGTCATGCCGCGCTTGTCCAGCCAGTCGCGCACCGCCTGCGCTTCCTGGCCGGACACCTCGCGCATGGCCGCGTAAAGCGCCGACTGGCTGAGCCGCTCCTTGTAAATGCCCAGCGGGTTCAGCAGCTCGTCGTCGATGAAGGCGTTGTACATGCCCATGCAGCCCTCGTCGAAGATGCCCATGATGGCCTTGCGCGCGGCCAGTTCCTTGGCCAGGGCCTTGCCCAGCGCGGCTTCCTCCGCTGGCAGGGAAGCGGGGTCGAGGTCGCGGACGTGGCTGGTGTCGTGAGTGATCCGGCCCTCCTTCAGCCACTGCCGGATTCCGCGGCGGAAGAACTCGTCAGTGAACTCCTCGCTCCAGATCGTGCTGTAAGGCACGCCGGCCTTGTACAGCGAGCCGTTCAGGTTGAGCATGCCCACCAAGCCGGGCCATTGCCCCGACCAGTTGGCCACGGTGAGGATGGGGCCGCGATGGCTGCGCAGGCCGGCCATCACGTGGTGGCTGTATTGCCAGACGGCCTCGGCCACAATCAGGCGCGCCGAGGGATCGATCTTCGCGAACACGTCCATGCCCATGCGCTGGCTCCAGATGAAGCCGTGGCCCAGGGCCGGGTCGCAGGGGTGGGCGCGCTTCACCTGGATGCCTTCGGCGGCGAAGGCCGCGATGATTTTCTTTTCCGCTTCATCCTGCGCGGTCCAGCAGACCTGGTTGGCGGAATGGCGCGAGTCGCCGCTGGCCACCAGCAACGCTTCATTTGGGGCGCACGGCTCGGGCCTGGGAATTTCAGGAAGTGTGTAGGACATGATTCCCTCTAGGCTGTAGGCTGTAGGCTGTGGGCTATAAGCCTACCGCCTACAGCCCACAGCCGAAGTTAATGAACCAACTCCGACTGTTGCACCAGCTTTTCAAAGCGGGCATAGGCCGCCGTCCAGTGTTCCGTCTCGCGCGGCTCGTAGAATTGCTGCGAGAAGGAGACGGCGATGGCCTGCCGCCCGGCGCGGATGTCCGCCAGGTGCCCGGTGGCAATAGCCTGCATCATGACGCTGCCCAACGCCGCGGCCTCGATGGGCCCGGCGACCACGGCGCGCCCCGAGGCGTTGGCGGTGTACTGGTTGAGCAGGCGGTTCTGGCAGCCGCCGCCCACGATGCGCACCGTGCCGATGCGCCGGCCCGTGAGGTCTTCCAGCACCTGAAGGGCCCAGCGGGCGCGCAAGGCCAGGCTGTCCAGGCAGCAGCGCACCACCTGGCCCACGCTTTCAGGCGCCGCCTGGCCGGTCCTGCGGCAGAACTCGAGGATGGCCGCGGGCATGTCGCCGGGCGCGAGGAACTCGCGCGCTTCGGGGACCACCAGGCTGCGAAAGGCGGGCGCCTGTTCGGCCTCGGCCATCAGTTGCTCCCAGCCGTAATCGCGCCCTTCGCTCTGCCACTGCCGCCGGCTTTCCTGCAGCAGCCACAGGCCGGGAATGTTCCGCAGGAAGCGGATGGTGTTGGCCACGCCGCCCTCGTTGGTAAAGTTCATCCCCAGCGCCTGTTCGGTGATGACCGGGTCGCCAAGCTCCATGCCCACCAGGTTCCACGTGCCGCTGCTGATGTAGGCGCTGCTTTCGTCCAGGCCGGGAACGGCGGCCACGGCGGCGGCCGTATCGTGCGAGGCGCTGGCGATCACCGCCACCGGCTGGTTGAAACCCGCCTCGGCGGCGATTTCCGGCCGCACGCAGCCCAGCACGGTGCCGGGAGAGACCAAGCGGGGAAGAATGCGCGCCGGGATGCCCAGCCGCTCCAGCAACCCGCGCGCCCAGTCGCGCTGGCGGCACAGCAGCATCTGGCTGGTGCTGGCGATGGTGTACTCGACCGCCGACTCCCCCGTCAGCCAGTAATTGAACAGGTCCGGCAGCATCAGGAACTTGTCGGCCGCCTCAAGCTGAGGGTGGGCTTCCAGCACCATGCTGTAAAGCTGGAAGACGGTGTTGAAGGGCATGGTCTGCAGGCCGGTTTGCTCGTAGACTTCGGCCGCCGGCACGCGCTCGTACAGTTTTTGCGGCACGCCGTTGGTGCGGGCGTCGCGGTAGTGGTAGGGGTTGCCCAGCAGGTTGCCGGCGCGGTCCAGCAGGCCGTAATCGACGCCCCAGGTATCCACGCCAATGCCCGCCGGAGCCGTCTTGTAACGGGCCGTGTAGGCCGCCAGCCCGATGTTGATTTCCGTCCACAGGCGGAGCGCGTCGGTGTGCAAATGGCCGGCCACGCGCACCGGGCCGTTCGGGAAGCGGTGCAGTTCTTCCAGTTGGAAGCGCTCGCCATCCCACAGCCCCGCGAGCACTCGCCCATTGGACGCCCCCAGGTCCACAGCCAGAAAATTGGTCGTCGCTTTGCTGTTCATCATCGGCGTTTCGTTCTCCGCGCCTTCGTGAGCCGACCATTGTACGTCAACGCCACTGGCCTTCAGCGGATCAAAATGCTCTCCCCATGGTCCGGCGGTGAACCGCTCCGCTCTGCACCGGAGCAGGTCGGCGTGTTTCTCGTTCGGTATAACGAGGAACATTCGGCAATTCCCCCGGTGGTAAACCAGCCCGAAGGCATACTGACCTCGATCGACGTGCTCCCGCAATTCGGCAAGGTGCCCGTCTCGCTGCTCGTCCACCTTTTCGTCCCGTTTGGCGTGCTGGTAGACAACCACGCTCTTACCCGCTTTGATGAACTGGTCCACCTCGCTAAACAAGGCCCACTTGGCTCCCGTTCTGGCGTACGGATCGGCCTTGGCCGGTTGCATTCCGTTGTCCGGGTCGAGGAAGACGATGTCGCACCCGCTGGTCGCCGCGAGCGCGCCCTTCAGCCATTGCGTGCGTCGCTCAATTCGGGCCTGTCGTGAGCATGAATCGTCGAGTTCAAGAGGCTCTTCGTAGAAAATGGTTCGACACGGGCTGTGCTTCAGGAAAATGTCGCTCTCGCGAATGCTCTTGACGTTCCTTGCGGGGTTGTCAACGATACGTTTGAGCGCATCATACAGATCCGGATCGCATGCTCGGAGACGCTCTCGGTTCTTGTCCTTGTCATCCGGCGTCAGGTACCAGACTATGCCCAAGCGTAGAACCGGGCCGGGACCACCGCGCAGCCCGCTCAGGTATCGAAGCAATCCGTACTTGCCGAAGTCGCCTATATCACCGACAAAGCGATTCCGCATGACGGCTCCATTCGCCGGGTCTTATCGAGATGAAGGACAGTTCCTGACGGTGAGCACTATTCAGCAAGTCACTTATCCGCGTTGATCGGTGTTCATCCGTGTTCGGTGGTGCATCCTCTTCAGATCCAGTCCTGGAAGAGCTCGCGGCGCGGGGCGGGGATCACGATCTGGCTGACCAGTATGCCTTCGGCGGCGGCCACAGCGGCGCCCGCCGCGACAGCGGCGCGCACGTTGGCCACGTCGCCGGTCATCAGCACGAACCCCTTCCCGCCGATGGCCATGGCCAGGTGCAAGCGGAACAGGGTGACGTTGGCGGCCTTGGCGGCGGCGTCGGCCACGGCGATGACGCTGGAGGCCGAGAAGGTCTCGACGATGCCCAGCGCGCCCATATCCTCGGGCTTCAGCTCGGTGGTCTGCGACAGCGCCGGGAAAATCGAGTGGTGCACGCGCGGGATGTAGCGCGACTCGACCAGCGCGTCGCCCGCCTCGGTTTCCCCCGCCCGCACGCTGGCCTGCACGGACCCGGTGTCGCCCGCCACCACCACCAGGTACTTGCCCGAGCAGATGGTGCGCGCCAGCAGCAAGTCCACGTGGGCCGCCTTCAGCATGGCGTCCTGGACGCGGTAGCCGACGCCGATGCTGGTCAGCTCCAGCAGCCCGATCGTATCAATATGATTTGTATCTTCGTGCACTTTGTGAGCTTCGTGTCCTTTGTGTCTTTGTGGTGAATTACGTCGCTTCGATGGTGATCGCTCCATCCACCTTGCTCACCCGCCCGCTGATGCTGGCGTGAATGTTGGCGCCGAGCTTGCCTTCCGGCGGCGCGGCGATCAATTGCCCTTCTTTCACGCGCTCTCCGGCGCGGACCACGGGCGCCGCCGGCGCGCCCGCATGCTGTTCGAGCGGCAGAACCACGCGCTTGGGCTTGAGCGGCCGGTCCTCGAGCGGGCCCACGTTGCGGAAACTCTGCAGGCCCAGCCGCTGCATCAAGCGGCGGATCGGAACGCGGCGGGCCGGATACATGGAATGCGGCCGCACTTCATTCGGATCGCCCTGCCATTTCAGGTTCTTCTCGCGGGCCGCCACCTTGTCGTGGGCGCAGACGTTCTTGGGGTCCAGCGTCTCCGGGCAGGAGAACAGGCTGCACAGGTTGCACTCGCAGCAATAGAGCGTGCCGGCGATCATGCGGTCCTTTTCGGGTGCGAACATCAGCGCGCGCATGGCCAGGTGCGGCTCGATGGGATGGCCGAGCAGGAAGCGCGGGCACAGCTCGGTGCAGAACACGCACTGGTCGCACGCCGATTTGCCGATGCGGTAGATGGCGGACCACGGCAGCCGGTAGCGGGTGATGAGGCCGTGCTCGCGGGGCAGCACGATGGCCCCCCCGGTGGTCTTCAGGATGGGCTCCTCCGGCCCGGAGGCCAGCCGCCCCATCATGGCCCCGCCCATCAGGACATCGTAGAGGGGCACGGTGGCGCCGCCGGCCGCCTGGATCACTTCGCCCAGCGAGATGCCCACCGGCACGCGCAGCGTCACCGGTTCCTTCACCGCTCCCGCCACCGTCAGGTACTTGTGCGTGACCGGGCGGTTGCGGCCGATGTTGACCAGCGTCTCGACGTTCAGCACCACGGCGCCCACATTGAGCGGCAGGCCGCCCGGCGGGATCACGCGCCCGGTCACGTCGTAGACCAGGAGGAACTCATCGCCGGCGGGATAGGTATCGCTCAGGGGAAAGACGCGCACGCCCGCCGGCAGTTGCGGGGTGATGGCCTGGATGACCGCCTGGTACTTCCCTTTGATGCCGACAACCGCCTGGCGCGCACCGGCGCGCTCCATCGCCGCCCGCAGGCCGCGCAGCATCTCGGCCCCGTGATGGAGCATCAGTTCCTTGTCCTTATGGAGCAGCGGCTCGCACTCCGCACCGTTGACAATGACGACCTCGGCTTTGGCGCGCAGCTTCACCGCGGCCGGGAACCCCGCTCCACCGGCGCCGACCACCCCGTTGTCGTGTATCGAATCCTTCAAGACCCGTAGTTCACCACAAAGACACCAAGTACACAAAGGCGTTCTTGGTGATCTTCGTGTTCTTTGTGTCTTTGTGGTGAGATCCTCACTTCCCTTCCAGCTTGTCCATCACCTGGTCGGTAATCGCCCGGATCACGTTCTCCAACTCCTCTTGTGAAAGCGCTTGCGCGGCGGCCGACGAACCTTCCACCGGGCAGGCGATGCCGCTGGGGAATTCCGGCTGATCGCAAAGCTGGCACTCTTTCAGCCCGAACCGCGCATCGGGGAGCCCCAGCTTTTTCTTCATCTCCAGCAGGTCCGCGGTCTTCCCCTCCGGGATGTGCGAGAGCGGCGCGCCCAGGTGTCCGGCCAGGATCAGCGTGCGGCAGTAGGTGTCCACCACTTCCGCCAGCCACTCGGCATGGGTAACGGTATCGGCCCAGCAGATGACTCCGTGGTTGGCCAGCAGGATGGTGTTGTGCTTCCGGGCATAGGGCACAACCGTCTCGGCGAAGGCCTTGGTCCCCGGCGTCTCGTAGGGCGTCAGGACCACCGTGCCGATAAACACCTCGTGCTCGGGGATCACGCAGCGCGGCGGCACCGAGCCGGTAATGGCGTAGGCCGTGGCGTGCGGGGGGTGGCAATGCAGGCCCGCGCGCGCCTCCGGGACGGCCTTGAAAATCTCCAAATGCAGCAGCACCTCGCTGGAGCGGGGGCGTTCGCCGGCCACCTGCCGGCCCTCCATGTCCACCAGCGAGAAGTCCTCCAGCGTCAGGTCGCCCTTGCTGCACATGGTTGGGGTGCAAATGACGTAGTCGTCGGTGATCCGGTAGGTGATGTTGCCGCCGTTGCCGTCCACGTATTGCCGCTCCCAGAGCTTGCGCCCCACGCGGATGATCTCTTCCTTGATGGCCGTGGCCTCCGGCGACCGGAACAGCTCCTGGGGCGACGAATACTGACGTGTGACCGGCGAGGGGGCGCCAAAGACCGGCGTGCCGGCGGCCGCGTAAGCACCCGAGGAACTGCCGGCGGCGGCCGCCTCGCCACCCTCGATCACCTTCAGCCGCGCCGATTCGATCATCTCCCGGGCCGACGGCGTTATGATGGCGCGCTCCTGCACGCGGATGGCCTCGGCCCCTTCCCGCACGGCCTGGCCGACGTCGCTGCCGGTGACGACTTTCACTTCCCTGAGATCGAGTTCTTTCATATTGAAGCTGTCAGCTATCAGCTCTCAGCTATCAGCTTTGGCCGCTCAGCTTTCAAAAACCAAAAAGCTGATAGCTGAAAGCTGATAGCTAAAAGCTACGTAATTTTCAGCGCGCCGCCGACGGTCAACTGGCGCTGCCGGGTGAAGGTCAGCGGCGTGGTCACGCCCTCGCCGGTGGGCGTGGCGATGCTGTAACTCAGATACCCGGGGCCGCCGCGGCCCAGCGCGGCCACGCTGGCCGCGTTGTGAACGAACAGCGTGGTGTTCACGGCGCGGGCCATGCGCGTGACGTGGTCGAGGTCGCCCGAGTGAATGACGGCCGTGTGCCGGTAGCCGTGCTCGGCGCGCACGGCCGCTTCCACGGCGCGCTCGAAGTCCGGCACCCGCACCACCGGCACGCAGGGCATCATCTGCTCCACCTGCACGAAGGCGTGGTTCTCGTCGGTTTCGCCGAACAGCAGGTCGGTATTGGGAGGCACGCGGACGCCGATGGCCTCGCCCAGCACCTGCGTGTCCCGGCCCACGAACTCGCGCCGGACGTGCTGGTGGCCGTGCTCGTCGGCGGCAAACACGATGCGCGCCAGCATGTCCATCTGGCGGGTATCCAGCTCGAAGGCGCCGGCGCGCCGCATGGCCTCCATGAAGTCGCGGAACACCCGCTCCAGCACGAACACTTCCTTTTCGCCGATGCACAGCAGGTTGTTGTCGAACCCGCCGCCCTCGATGATAGAGCGCGCGGCGCGATCCAGGTCCGCGCCGCAATCCACCACCACCGGCGGGTTCCCGGGCCCGGCGGCAATCACCCGCTTGCCGGCTTTCATGGCGGCCCGGACCACGGCCGGCCCGCCGGTCACGCAGATCAGGGCCACGCCCCGGTGCGCGAACAACTCCGCGCCGGCCTCGATGGTCGGGCTCTCGATGGTGGTGATGACGTTCGCCACCCCGGTCTTCTTCTCGATTTCCCGGTGGAAGGCCTGGAGCGCCTGGGTGTTGATCTTCCTGGCGGCCGGGTGCGGTGTGAACACCGCGGTGTTGCCGGCGGCAACGACATTGATGATGTTGCCGGCCATGGTGGGCACCGAGTGGGTGGCCGGCAGCGCCATGGCGATCACGCCCCACGGCGCATTCTCGATCACGCACAGCCCGCTGGCGTCGCTGCGCGCGCCCGGCTGCATCATCTCCACGCCGGGCACGTGCCGGATCACCTTCAGCTTTTCGATCTTGTGATCGAGGCGGCCGATCTTGGTCTCCTCGAGTTCCAGCCGGCCCCACAACTCGGCGTTCTCCCGGCACATGCGGCGGATAATCTCCACGATCTCGCCGCGCTGCTCCAGGCTCATGGCGGCCACGCGCGCCTGGGCGGCCGCGGCGGCTTTGACGGCCGCATCGACGGTCGGAAACAGGCCGTCAGTGGCACGGACTTCAGTCTGTGCATGCCTGGCCGGCGCTGCGCCGCGCGGCGGCAGGTGGGGCTGCAGCTTCTCGAGCACCTCCTCGACAATCGCGCTGATCAGTTGTTCCTTTGCACTCATGTGCGTCCGAGCCGCAGATTTCGCAGATTGCACAGATTTCCTTCAATCCGTGTAATCTGCGGAATCTGCGGCTAAGGGCCCGCCGTTGCTCGCCGCCGTAAAAGCAGCTCGGCGGCGGCGCGGGCCACGATCCATTCCTCGTTGGCCGGGATCACCCAGACCTGGACGCGCGAATCCGCGGAGGAGATCCGGGCTTCGCCGGCCGCCTCCGCCTGCCGCGCATCCAGCCGAATTCCGAATTCTTCCAGGCCGTCGCAGACCGCGGCGCGGATGGCGCCGCCGCGCTCGCCGATGCCGCCGGAAAACGTCAGGATGTCCAGGCCGCCCAACTCCAGCATGAACGCGCCGATGTAATGGCGGATGGAATAAACGAACATGTCCAGGGCCAGCGTGGCGCGGTGGTTGCCGGCCGCCGACGCCTCCATCAGGTCGCGCACGTCGCCGCTGGTCCCGCTGACGCCCGCCAGCCCGGACTCTTTGGCCAGCACGCGGGCCATCTGGTCGGGCCCCAGTCCCTTCTCCTTCATCATGTACAGGACGGCGAAGACGTCGATGTCGCCGGCGCGATTGGTCTGCGGCAGGCCGGACTGCGGCGACATGCCGAAGCTGATGTCGATGGCCACGCCGTCGCGGATGGCGGCGATGCTCGAGCTTCCGCCCAGGTGGCAGGAAATGTGGCGCAAAGTAGGTCGCCGCGGCGACCCTTCAGGCTGTGCTGCTCCTGCACAGCGTAAACGCTGTGCCACTTCCGCGGCCCAGCGGTGGCTGGCGCCGTGGAAGCCGTAGCGCCGCACCAGGTGCTGCTCGCGCCATTCGTAGGGACAGGCGTAGGTGTAGGCCTGCTCGGGGACCCGGCCGAAAAACGCGGTTTCGAACAGCGCCACGGCCGGCACCGACGGCACGGTTTCGCGCAACGCGCGCATGGCGGCGATATAGGGCGGGTTGTGCGCTGGCGCCAGGAAGACGTAATCCTCCATGGCCCGCAGCACCGCCTGGTCCACCACCTGCGCGCCCGTCACCTGGCGGGCATGCACGGCCTTGAACCCTACGGCGGCCAGCTCATCCAGCGACTCGAGCGGCTTGCCCTGGCCCACCAGCCCCGCGATGCAAGCCTCGATGGCCGAAGCATAGTCGGGGCAGGGACCGCCCTGGCCGATCCGTTCGGTGCGGCCCTCGGCCAGCGCCGCGCACGTCTGCATGTCGAACAGCTTGTACTTGAACGACGTGCTGCCGATGTTGGCCACCAGGATCTTCATGGCAACTCAGAAGTGACAAGTGATAAGTGACAAGTGACAAGTGGCCGCTCTTGCTCGTCACTTGTCACTTGTCACTCGTCACTTCACAAGAGCGACTTCTTTCGTCAAATGCAGCCCGCAGGCGTTGGCTTCGTCGGTGTCCATGTGGGCTTCCAGGCGGAACTTGGGATCGACGCGCACCAGCACCTTGTCGAAGGTCATGGCCGCGGCGCCGCCCACGCGCAGCCTCATGATGTCGCCGTGCTTGACGCCGTAATACTCGGAGTCGGCGGGGCTCATGTGGACGTGCATGGCCGCCCGGATGATCCCTTCTTCCATCTCCAGCATTCCGGCGGGGCCCATGACGTATCCGCCGGGCGTTCCCTGGATGTCGCCCGACAAGCGGATGGGGATATCGTCGATGCCCAGGGTGATGGCGTCGGTGAAGGCCAGCTCGACCTGGGTCCGGTTGCGGAGCGGCCCCAGGATGCGCAGGTTGGAGATCAGGCGGCGGCGCGGGCCCACCAGCGTCACGGTCTGCTCGGCCGCGAACTGCCCTTCCTGGTATAGCGCGCGCATGGGGGTCAGCTTGGCGCCCGCCCCGAACAGCTTCTCGAAGTCCGGCTGGCTGAGGTGCATATGCCGCGCCGACGCGTTCACCACCAGCGGCGAGGGCTGCCCGTCGCCGCGGGCGCGCGCCTGCTTCCCGAGCCGCTCGGTCACCAGCTCGCGGACAATACGCTCGACGGCTGCTCGATCCAGGCTGCCGGTCACAACACACTCCCCTACGCAAGAGCGGGATAGCCCCTCATCCTAATACAGCAGTTGGCTGGGAAGACAGGGAAAATCGGCGCGTTCAGACCTGAGACCTGAGACTTCAGTCCTGGGACTGTCTACCCCAGTTTAAAAAGCTCGGATGGCAAAAACGAGAAACCGGGCAGCACCGGATCGCCCGGCACGGGCTCGTTTCCGGCATACAGGTGGGCGCCGCCGGAGGGAAGGTACGCGGTGACCGTCTTGCTCCTGGAATCAACGATCCAGACCAGCCGCGCGCCCGCCTCCAGATATTCGCGCACCTTCTGCTGAATTTCCGCGGCTCGGTCGTCGGGCGAAAGAATTTCCACAGCGAGATCGGGGGCGCCTTCAAAAAACTTCTCCGAGCCGGGTGTCACGCGTGGGGCCGAGATGAATGCAATATCGGGCGCCCGGACAACGTCGGGGTGGCGCGACAGAATACAGCCGAGTTCCGGGCCGGAGACGCCCAGTCGGTTAGCTTCAACGAAGGTGGAAATCCAGCCCTGCAGGCGCCCCGTGACGCGAAAGTGCTCCAGGCCGATCGGTGTCATTTCTACCAGCTCCCCGCGGACCAATTCGAAGCGGCGGCTATTGCCCATCGCCAACAGTTGTTCGGCCGTGATTAAGGTTTGTGTCTCCGCCATAGCCGCAGTATAACACCGCTGGCTGGTGCGGAATGCGGAGTGCCGAGTGGGGAGTATTCCGCACTCCGCACTCCGCACTTGGATCAGGCGCGCGCGCCGATGGCCGTTTTGCTGCGCAGGAACTGGATGGCTTCGCGGGCGTAGACCTCGGCGCTGGGGGCGACGGGGCGCCACATGGCGGTGGCCGCGGCGATCTGCGGGATGGTTTGCGCGAAGGACTCGACCACCATCCAGCCGTCGTAGCCGGTCTCCTGCAGGGCCGCGAACATGCCGTCCCAATCGACGTGGCCGGTGCCCGGGATGCCGCGGTCGTTTTCCGAAACGTGGACGTGCATCACGCGCGGCCCGCACCGGCGGATGGTCGCCGCCAGGCTCTTTTCCTCGATGTTGGCATGGAAGGTATCGAGCTGCACGCCCAGGCTGTCGCTGCCGATCTCGCCAATGAGCTGGCAGGTGTCGGCGGCGGTGTTGAGGAAGTAGGTCTCGAAGCGGTTGAGGGGCTCGATGGCCACGCGCACGCCGTGGTCGGCGGCGATGCGGGCCAGCTCGCCGAGGTTGTTGACGGCGCGCCGCCACTCCTCGGCCGTGCGCGGGCGCCCGGCCAGCCGTCCCACCGGCGCATACACAGGCCCGCACAGCAGCGATGCTCCCAGTTGCCGCGCCGCCTGGATGCAGGCCCGCAGGTGCTCGATGGCCGCGTGCTGTTCATGCTCGCTTTCCCCGATCAGGTTCGCGTTCTGCGGCAGCGAAGTGACGGTGGTCAGCTCCAGGCCGCATTGCTTCAGTTCCCCGGCGGCCCAGGCCACGTCCAGGGCGGCGGGCGCGAACAGTGGCACTTCCACGCCCTCGTAGCCCCACGACCGGATGTCGCGCAGCAGCTCGCTGTGGCGCGGCTCAAGATGCGTGGTCCACAGCAGCAGGTTCATTCCCAGCTTCATATGGCAGCGGCTCCGCCGAGAGCATAACGCAATTAAAACCACAAAGCCACCAAGGCACGAAGGTTCACGAAGACCCGGGCCTTGGCGTCTTTGTGTCTTTGCGTTTTGAACTTGATCTGCTTCTGGGTATAATGCGGCAGGGTCGAGTTTGAATCATGGAAAGCACTTTTGGTTTGGAGGGGGAAGATGCGGAAGCTGTCTGCTTTTGTGTTTGTTGCGTTGTTGTTGTGTGCCGGCCTGGGCTGGGCACAGGGGACAACATCGCGCATCGTTGGAACGGTGACCGACCAGAGCGGGGCCGTGATTCCGGCCGCCAGAGTGGCGCTGACAAATGAAGCCACCGGCGTTTCGTTCAATGTCACGACCACGCAGGCGGGAACCTACGTTTTCGAGGCGATACAGGTCGGCATGTACAGCATCGTCATCGAGGCACAAGGGTTCAAGAGATTCGTATCGACCGGCAACAGGCTGACGATCGGCGAGCCGACTACAATCAACGCCACGCTGCAAGTCGGCGCGGCGGCGGAAACCATCGAGGTGACCGGCGCCGCCGAGGTGGTGCAGACCAGCACCTCGGGCAATTTCGGCTCGCTGGTCGAGCAGCGCGTGCTTCAAGACTTGCCCATCCTCGGCACGCGCGGCCGCAACCCGCTCGATCTCGTTTATACGCAACCGGGCGTGGTGCTAACCGACGGCAACATGGCGGGCGGCGGCATCTACGTGCACGGCGCGCGCGACCGCTCGTGGAACTATACGCTGGACGGCGTTGACAATAACGAATCCAGCTATGGCGGTTCGAACACCGCCCCAGCCCGAACCAACCCCGACTCGCTGGCCGAGTTCCAGTTGATTACGGGCAACGGCACCGCCGAATACGGGCGCAACAGCGGCGGCCAGGTGGCCATGGTCACCCGCTCGGGCAGCAATACGCTCCACGGCACCGCGTTCTTCTTCTACCGCACGCCGCGCTTCAACGCCAACGAATGGGAGAACAACACCAACAAGGTCGGCAAGCGGCAGTACGTGCAGCAGATTCCCGGCTTCAGCCTGGGCGGACCGATCCGCAAGGACAAAACGTTCTACTTCGTCAATATGCAGTTTCTGAGGACGCACGAGACGGGCACGTTTACCAGCAGCGTTTACACGGCGTCGGCGCGCAAGGGCCTGTTCCGCTACGTGACAGGCGGGCGCAATCAGCCCTCCGGCGTGTCCGGAGCTTCGGTGGATCCGTCAGGCAACCCACTGGCGGGCCTCAATATCGGCGCTTACGACGTTGTTGCCAACGACCCGCAGCGGCTCGGGCAGGACAAAACGGTGATGAATCAAGTCAACATGATGCCGTTGCCGAACAACTTCACCGTCGGGGACGGGCTGAATACCGCGGGCTTCACGTATGTCGCGCCACAGTTCGAGCGGCAGCGCGATTACACGTTCAAGATCGATCATGTTTTGACCTCGCACCAGACAGTGTTCGCGCGCGTCTACCTCGGCGAACAGGACACCAACTGCGACCAGGTGAACGGCGGCCAGCCGGCGTATCCGGGCGGGCCGTGCATGGTCAACACTACGCGCAGCCCCAGAAACCTGGCGTTCAACTGGCGCTGGAATCCGACGGCCCGCACCACCAACGAATTGGTGTTGGGCCAGCAGCACTACGTGTACAACTTCGTGACGCCGACCGCCGACTCATCCATACCGGACATCACCTGGTCTTCGCAGGTCACGCTGCCGGTGCCAACGGGTATCGGCAACCTGCGTACCATTACCACCTACCAGGCGGTGGATAACTTCAGCTACGTGTACGGCTCGCACAACTTCAAGATGGGTACGAACCTCCGCCTGGTTCGCCATCAGGACGAGCGCGGTTCGGTCGGCGGTTGGAACGTGACGCCAATCGTGGACTTCGACCCCACTGTAAACACCGTCGATCCGGCGACGTTCAATTTCCCGAGCGCCACGGCCCTCAACCAGGCCTATGACCTGCCGCGCCTGCAGAACATGGTCAACTTCCATCTCGGGCGCGTGGGCAGCATCGGCCAGGGGTTTGTGGCCAACGGCAACTCGTGGGCGGCGGCGGGCACAACCTACAAGTTCGACGCGCGCTATCCGGAGCTCGATTTCTACTGGCAGGACAACTGGAAGGTTCGCAAGAATCTGACCATTGATTACGGCTTGCGGTGGGAGATGAGGCTGTCGCCCAGCGATACGAACGACACCATCAAGCATCCGAGCCAGGCCGTTACCATTGGCACGGCGCCCAGCACCTCGCTGACCTGGCAAAGCGGCTCCTTGTACAACAGCGACCGCAACAACTTCGGGCCGTCGCTCGGTATGGCCTGGGATCCAATGGGGAAGGGCAAGATGTCGATCCGCGCCAACTATCGCCTGGCGTTCGACCGTATCAACACGTTCTTGCTGTCGTCGAAGATCTTCCAGAACCTGCCGGGCAGCACGTACGCCGTTACCAATACCTCTTTCGGCACGGGCGGCGGACGGCTTGCCAACCTGCCGAAGCTGGCGCCGCCGGCGGTGAGTCCCTCAAGCCTGTTGACGCCTCCCAACAACACCACGAGCTCCGTCTACGTGGTCGATCCGGCCTACCACACGCCGAAGACGCACATGTGGGCCCTCGGCTTTCAGTATGAAATCTTCAAGAACACCAAGCTGGAAGTGGATTACATCGGCCGGCACGCGCTGAACCTGCTTGGCGCGTACAATCTCAACAACTTCGACATCTTCAACAACGGTTTCCTGGATGCCTTCAAGATTGTCCAGGGCGGCGGGCAGAGCTCCCTGATGAACCAGTTGATGGGTGTGGACTCGCGCATCAGGACCGGCGAAACCGGTTCGGAGCTGATTCGCCGCCTTTACGCCAGCAACCTCACCACCAACGCCGTCGGCGCCCTGGCGAAGAGTGTCGGCACACGGTTCCAGAGCGGCAAGAGCTTGAACGAACTGGCCGGGCTGGGGCCGTACTTCTTCGTGCCCTATCCGCAGTTCATGGGCGCCATGTTCGTGATCGACTCGAACGACTACTCCCACTACAACGGCCTGGAAATCAGGCTGGAGCGGGCCTTCAAGAACGGCCTTGCCTTCCAGTTCGCGTACACGCTGGCGAAGTCGATGGACACCCGGTCGTTCGACCCGACCTCTACGGTGGTCAGCACCGGAACGGCGCAGTCGGCCAGCAACACGCCCTTCGACCTGCGCAACCGCTACCTCAACTACGCGCGGTCCGACTTCGACCGCCGGCACGTGGTTCAGGGCCGCTGGAATTGGGAACTGCCCTTTGGCAAGGGGAAAGCGTTTGGCAGGAGCCTTGGCGGCGGCGTCGATCGCATTATCGGCGGGTGGCAGGTGTCCGGCTTCCTGACCGTTCTCAGCCCACGGCCGTTCACGGTTTGGTCGGGCCAGTACACGATGTCGAGCGTGGTTACCAGCACCGCCAACTGCACCGGCTGCAAGTACGACATGGGATCCCCGTTCGACGATGCAGCCAGCGGCTACAAATGGTTCTTCAATCAGAGCCAGATCGCCATGTTCAGTAATCCGGCGCCGGGCTCGATGGGCAACCTGGGGCGCAATGCCTTCAATCAGCCCATGCGTCGGAGCATGGACATGTCCCTGATAAAGCGCATCCAGATCACCGAGCGGCACAGGCTCGAGTACCGCCTCGAGTCGACGAACTTCACCAACTCGGTTTCCTTCGCCTACCCGACCACGTCCATCGCCAGCAGCACCTTTGGCCGCATCAAGGACAGCACCGTCAGCGGATCGCGCAAGATCCAGATGGCGCTGAAGTACAACTTCTAGCGCGGGATTTCGCTTTCCCACCAAGGCGCCAAGACACCAAGTCTTGGCGCCTTCTGGGTCTTGGCGCGAGGCGGCTTATCCGCGAGAATCCGCGTAATCCGCGGATAAGAGCATCCGCGGATTACACGGATTTGCGCGGATTGACCCAGTCGGCGGTATTATGTGCGTATGCCAGGGGACGGGCGAATTCGCGAGGCAATTGAGGCGATTGTTGCGCGCCTGGTGGCCCACTACGCCCCGCAGAAAATCATCCTGTTCGGCTCCTATGCCCACGGCCAGCCGGACGAGGACAGCGACATCGACCTGCTGATCATTAAAGACACGCCTGAGCGCTTCGTCGACCGCATGACAACCGTGCGCCGCTTGACTCGGGGCACGCACGATTCGATTCCCTTCGACCCCTTGGTCTATACCCCCGCAGAAATCGAACACGGACAAAGAACGGGAGACCAATTCCTGGCTGAAATCCTGGAGAGGGGAGAAGTTTTGTATGGAGTTTGAGGACGCGGCCGATCCGATCAAGTGGCTGCGCATCGCTGAGAAGGACCTGATTCGCGTTGACCGTGCCCTGGACGACGATGACGCCGAGGCCGCAGGCTTCTGGCTTCAGCAGGCGGTCGAGAAACTCCTGAAGGGTTTCCTTCTTAGCAAGGGCTGGAAGCTGAAAAAGACGCACGACCTGGAATCGCTTGTCGTCGATGCTGTTGCCTACGACCGGGCACTCGATGAGTATCACGACGTTTGCGAGAAGATCACCAATTATTATGTGCTGCAGCGTTATCCACCTCCGCCCGGTGGCGATTTAACAGTTGCGGAGGTTCGGCAAGCGCTCGGAGATGTCCGGGGTTTGGTCGAAACGCTGAGAAGGCAAATAACCCGACAGCCGCGGTAGTCATTGAAACCCGTCAAGGCATAAGGACGCCGACGAAGCCTTCTTGGTGTCTTTGTGTCTTGGTGGTTTAATACACCTGCTATGCCGGAATACTTCCTTGGAATCGATGCGGGCACCCAATCGACAAAAACCTTGGCTGTGGATGCCGAGACCGGCGCCGTGGCCGCCTCGGCCACCGCCATTTACGGCCTGCTGCCCGATCTGCCGCCCGGCCACAAGGAGCAGCACCCGCAAACCTGGCTCGATGCCGCCGATAAAACGATCCGCGAAGTGGTGGCGAAGCTGCGCGGGCCGGTGCGCGGCATCGGCGTTTCCGGGCAGCAACACGGCTTCGTGCCGCTCGACGAGCGCGGCCAGGTGATCCGTCCGGCCAAGCTGTGGAACGACACCTCGACGGCAGCCGAATGCGAGGAAATAATGGCCGCCGTCGGCGGCCGTGACCGCTTCATTGCATTGACCGGCAACGCCCTGCCGCCGGGATTCACCGCCTCGAAGATCCTCTGGCTGAAGAAGCACGAGCCGGCAAACTTCGCGCGCCTGGCAACCGTGCTGCTTCCGCACGATTACCTGAACTTCTGGCTGACCGGCATCAAGCGCATGGAATACGGGGACGCCTCCGGGACGGCGCTGATGGACGTGCGGACGCGGGCCTGGTCGCGGCCGGTGCTCCAGGCCATCGACACGGCGCTGGAAAGTAAGTTGCCGCCGCTCGATCATTCGGCCATGCCGCACGGGCCGCTGCGCGCCGAGCTGGCGCGGCAGTGGGGCCTAGGCGACGGCGAAGTACTGGTCTCCAGCGGCGGCGGCGACAACATGATGGGCGCCATCGGCACCGGCAACGTGGCCTCCGGCGTGGTCACCGTGAGCCTGGGCACCAGCGGCACCATCTACGCCTGCTCGGACACCCCGGTGGTCGATCCGAAGGGCGAAGTGGCGGCCTTCTGCGACTCCACCGGGAAGTGGCTGCCGCTGGTCTGCACCATGAACGTCACGGTGGCCACCGAGATGGTGCGCGACTGCTTCGGCATGGACCACGGCGCGCTGGGCGAGGCGGCCGCCCGCGTCTCTGCCGGCAGCGACGGCCTGCTGCTGATCCCCTTCTTCGAGGGCGAGCGCACGCCCAATTGCCCGCAAGGCACCGGCGTCTTTTTCGGCGTGCGGCCGGCGGTGTTCGACGCGCCGCACCTGGCGCGCGCGGCCATGGAGGGCGTGACGCTGGGCCTGAACTACGGCCTGAACCGCATGCGCGAGCTGGGCCTGCGGCCGCGGGAAATCCGGGCCACCGGCGGCGGCGCCAAGAACGCGGTGTGGCGGCAGATCGTAGCCGATGTCTTCAATGCCCCGGTCGTCTGTCTGAACCAGGAGGAGGGTGCGGCTTACGGCGCTGCCTTGCAGGCCATGTGGTCCTGGGAGAACGCGCGCGGACCAGCGGCGGACATCCTCGAAATCACCCAGCGCTTCCTGCGCCCGGTGGAAGCCACGCGCGCCGTGCCGGCTGCCGAGCATGTCGCGCGTTATCAGCAGTTACAGGCGTTATTTAATCGCCTAGTTGAAGACTTGGCCAGCGCCTTCACTCAGCACCGGGACAAGGTGCTGGTGGGGTAGCCGCGAATCGCACAGCGGAATGAAATCTGCGCGATCCGCGGCTTGCAGGTGGCAGGTTGCAGGTGGACCGAAAACTGAAAGCTGAAAGCTACTTGGCACTCCTCGGCACGTACACGCACACCGGCTCTTCGTCCAGGTAGTCGCCGGTGGCCGCGTAGGCGCGGGCGCGGCAGCCCTCGCAGATGTTGCGGAATTCGCAGATCCCGCACTTGCCCTTCAGGTTGGCGGTGTCCCGCAGTAATTGGAAGACGGTGGATTGCTCCCACACCTCGCGGAAGCTCTGCGTGAGCAGGTCGCCGGCTTTGGCGGGCAGGTAGCCGCAGGGATAGACCTCGCCCTTGTGCGAGACGAAGCAGACGCCGGAGCCGGCCAGGCAGCCGCGGGTCACCGCGGCCAGGTCAGCGTGGCGCGAAGGCATCCCGTGAGGGACCTGAGACCTGGGACCTGAGACCTGAGACTCCTTGCAGACCTCAGACCTGAGACCTGAGACCTCAGACTCGCCCCCGACCTTGGACCTTGGAGTCGCCGCGGCGACGACCTTGGACCTTTCCTCCACCTGCCGTTGTTTCCTCACGCGGAAGTAGTGGGGCGCGCAGGTGGCCTTCAGCTCCATGCGCCCTTCCTTCTCGCGGTCGTAGAACCAGTGCAGCAGTTGCTCGTATTGCTCGGGCGGCACCATCTGCTGTGCCGCGATCTCCACGCCGCAGCCCACCGGCACCAGCAGGAAAGTGTGCAGCGCGTCGGCCCCCACCCGCAGCGCCATCTCGTAAATGGCCGGAAGCTGATGCATGTTGTGCCGGGCGATGGTGGTGTTGAACTGCAGCGACATGCCCAGCTCCTTGAGGTGGCGGAAGCCGGTCATCATGGCCTCGAAGCTGCCCGGCATGCCGCGGAACGAGTCGTGCGTGCCGGCGTCGGCGCCGTCGAGGCTCATTGCCACGCGCACGATGCCGGCGTCCACGATCCGGCGGGCCAGCGCCGCGGTGACCAGCGTGCCGTTGGTGGCCAGCGCCACCTTCAGCCCCTTCTGGCGCGCATAGCCGGCCAGCTCCAGCACGTCCCGGCGATACAGCGGCTCGCCGCCGCTCAGCACCAGGATCAGCGGCGCGTACTCGGCGAACTGGTCGATCAACCCCTTGGCGGTTGCTGTATCAAGGTCGTCGGGTGACGAAAGCTCGGTAGCCGAAGCGCGGCAGTGGATGCAGTGCAGGTTGCAGCCTGTGGTCAGCTCCCAGAAGATGAGCCGGGGCTTGTACTCCAAGGCCATGCCACAGAAAAAACGGGCACGCTCGTCTCCTTTTGCTATCTCTTTCCCTTGCTTGCAGATGCCTCGCTGGTTTGGTCCCCGGTCTGGGTGAATGCGCGCATGCCGCTGGGGTTTTTTACCACTTCTGGGCGGCTGATGGCTAACGGTTGAGGTCCTTGCAGAATTCAATTCAAGACAACAGAGCCGCGAGCGTCAGCGAGCGGGTGCCCCGCAAGGCCAACGCGGCGCTGCGCCAGCACCCGCTCGCTGACGCTCGCGGCTCTGTTGCTGCGTCCATTCTGTAATTTTGCAAGTACGTCAGCCGTCAGCCGCAACGGTGGTACACTGGCCCTTCAGATCACGGGTGCAGAGGCGCCGGCTACCGCGCCCCCGGTGGGAGTCTTACCTTGCTACGCTTCAAATCGGTGTTTGGGCTGGGCATCCTTTGTTTGTGCTGCCTGGGGCTGGTTTCCTGCAACAAATCACGGCAGGCCATGGCCGGCGGCGACCAGGCAAAGTCCGGCAAACCCATTGCCGTGCGAGTGGGCCGCGTCGCTGCCGAACAGATCGAGCGCCGGGTTGAGGCGGTCGGCACCCTGATGGCCTTCGAAGAGGTGACCATCAGCGCGGAGACCGAGGGCCGCATCATCGAAGTGCTCGTGGACTTGGGGGACCGCGTCCACCGCGGCCAACAGCTCGCCGTCATCCACCCGGAGGAGCAGCAGTACCTGGTCGATCAGCAGCAGGCGCAGTTCCGGCAGGCGCTCGACCGGCTGGGCCTGAAGGACGAGAACGACCGCGTCAAGGACATCAACGACGTACCCGAGGTCAGGAAGGCGGCTGCCGACCTGTTTGAAGCCGAGCAGCGCTACAAACGGATGCGCGAACTGGTGGCCCAGCAGATCGCTTCCCGCCAAGACCTGGACCAGGCCGAGGCACGCTTCCAGGCGGCGAAGGCCGACCACGATTACACCCTCCGCCAGGTCCAGAACCTGATTACCCAGGTGGCGCAGTCCAAGGCCAGCCTGGAACTGGCCCGCAAGCGTTTGCGCGACACGGTCATCGAGGCGCCGTTTGACGGCTCGATCCGCGAGCGCATGGTGCACCCGGGCCAGTACGTCAAGCAGCAGTCCCCGCTCTATCAGCTCGTGAACGCCGATCCCCTGCGGCTCCGGGCGGAAGTGCCCGAGCGGATGGCGCCGTGGGTCATGACCGGCAGCGACGTCGAAGTCCGCGTCGAGGCCCATGCCGACCGCGTCTTTCACGGCAAGGTCTCGCGCATAAGCCCGGCGGTGGATGAGCAGAAGCGGACCTTTGCCATCGAGGCCCTCATCCCCAATGGGGAGGGGCTTCTCAAGCCGGGCTTTTATGGCAAGGCCACCATCCAGACCCACAGGCGCGAGCAGGTCATCAGTATCCCGCCCAGCGCCGTTATGTACGCCTACGGAACCAACCGGGCCTTCGTCATCGATTCCGGCAAGGCCAGCGCCCGCGAGCTGAAGCTGGGCGAGCGCATTGGCAACAAGGTTGAGGTCGTCGAAGGGCTGCGCGGCGGCGAGCAGATTGCTTTGACCGAAGTCGAGAAGCTCGATAACGGCACCCCGGTGGTCATCCAGGAAAAGTGACGGTAGGGAACGAACCGCAAGAAGGCGGAAGGCGGAAAGCAGAAGGCGGCGGATTGGTCCGCCGCTTTCCGCCTTCTGCCTTCCGTCAGGAGTTGCCGCAATGCGCCGCCTTCTGTGCTTCGTGTTCCTCATCTGCTGCTTGTCTTTTCCCGCCGCCGCCCAGGAACCGAAGCTGATGGTCACCGTCGCCACCCAGTTCGGGTTTCCCATCAAGGACCTGGCGGCCGCCGACTTCACCGTCACCCAGGACAAGGCGGCGCGCGCCGTGCAATCGGCCGAGTACAAGAACGACCCACTGGTGGACGTGGCCCTGCTGCTGGACACCAGCGAGGCGGGCGCGCAGGTGCGCGGCGATATCGAGCAGATCGCTTCGCTGTTCATCGACCGCCTGCAGGCGAAAGAGCAGATGGCGGTGATCGGCTATGCCACCTCCGCCGACCTGGTGCAGGACTTCACCTCCAGCAAGCCGCTGCTGCGGCGCGCCGTCGCCGAGCTCCGCTACGGAAACAAACCGGCGGTGCTGGACTCCATCTATGCGGCCGTCGATGGGGCCTTCGAGCGATCCCCCGGCCGGCGCGTGCTGATGGTGATCGGCAGCGGGCTGGACTGGCGCGACCGCGTCAAAACCGCTGAGGTGATCGAGCAGGCGCGGCGCAACGCCGTTTCCGTGTTCGCCATTTCCCTGGTTTCCGACAGCGACTTGGAAAAGACCACCGAACAGACGGCCGGCCTCTATTACCGGGGCAGGCAGTTGAAGCAGATCCAGCAGGTGGTGGAGAACATGTCGCAGTCGTTCCGGGGGCACTACGAGCTGGCGCTGCCGGGACCGCCGCTCGATACCGGCAAATTGAGGGTGGAAGTTCGCCGCCTGGAAAGGCCCAAGATCGGCTACCGCATTGCCCGGTGAGTTTTTCCGGTTGTAGCGCCGACGGCCAAGCCCGCCGCCAAGCCCGCCGCCCGCCCCGCCGCGCGATAGGCGAACCAAGCAACCCATCCGCAGATTTCGCAGATTGCGCAGATTAAGGACCAATTCCGGAATCTGTGCAATCTGCGAAATCTGCGGATAGGTTCCGGCTCGCCTTGTCTGAGCACGGGCCTTGAGATCTACACGTCGCGCGGGCGAACGTAAAATTCCAGCGCTTCCTCGGCGCTCAGGCCCTTGGGCTCGCCGGCCACCTCCGGGTGGGTCTTGCGGAAACGCTCCAGCATCAACCCTTCCAGCTTGGCTACAATTTCCGGCTGCTTCTTCGATACATCCGTGAATTCGCCCGGATCTTCCTTCAGGTCGTACAGCTTGACGTAACGGCCGGGAGTCGGGTTATCGGTCTCGTAGCCCTCCTGGCGATGGCGCTTCCCGGAGCAAAAGATCAGCTTGTAGCGGGCGGTGCGAATGAACGCTTCTTCGTTCTCCAGGTACTCGCTGAAGATGTGGTCGCGCGGCGCTGACACTTTCCCGCCTTCCAGGTACGGGCGCAGGCTCTGGCCGTGCATGATCGGCAGCCGGTCGGCGCCAAGCACGTCCAGGATGGTGGCGGTCATGTCCACGTGCTCGGTCATGTCCGCGACCACGCCCCGGCGCACGCGGCCCGGCATCCGAACCAGCAGCGGCACGCGCAGCGCCGGCTCGTAGCCGCAATGCTTCTCGAAGCGCCCGTGCTGTCCCAGGCTGTAGCCGTGGTCGGCGGTATAGATCACCAGCGTGTCCTGCTCGAGGTTCAAGGCGCGAAGCTGTTCCAGCACGATGCCCACGCAACTGTCGAGGAAGCGCACCGAACTGTAGTAGGCGGCGATGATGCCGCGCTTGTCGGCGTCGCTCAGCTCGCGGAAGATCAGCGGGATCTGCCAGCCGTCCTCCGGGCCGACGCGCGGCGCCTCGAAGCGGACCGGGTCAAAGCGGTCGCGGTCCTCGATGGGGAATTCGAACGGCGAGTGCGGCTGCGGGAAGCCGACCCACAGGGCGAACTGCGTTCCGCGATGCTCCTTGAGGAATTCGGCGGCCTGCCGGGCCACGAACGTTCCCCGCATGTCCTCGTAGTAGCGCGGGTAGGGAAGCTTGTCGGCGTTCAGCCAGACGCGCGCGGGCGTCTTGAATGGCTGCCAGGGTTGCGGCGCGGTCTTGATGCCCGGCTCCGGCGGCTTGAAGGGCCGCTTGCTCCAGGTGCGGTTCACGTCGCCCTCCGTCATCGGCGAATCGAAACCGTGCTGGCCGGGATGCGACGGCCGGTTGAAGTGCATCTTGCCGAACACCGCGGTCTCGTAGCCTGCTGCGTGAAGCTGTTTAGCCAGTGTTGGCTTGTCTTCCGAGAGCGGCGTGGGCAGCCGCGTCACCCCAGCCATGTGCGGCAACTGGCCGGTGAAAAACGACTGCCGCGACGGTGTGCACACCGGCGAATTGCAGAAGTGCCGGGCGAAGCGCGTGCTTTCCGACGCCAGGCGGTCCAGGCTCGGCGTCTCGGCCTGCCGGTTGCCGTCGCAGCCCAGAACGTAGCCGGCGTGGTCGTCGGCGATCATGAAAACAAAGTTCGGCGGCTTGCGTTCCGATGCGCGGGCAAACGCCGAGCCCGCCATGCCTGCCAGCAGAAACCTGCGCGTCAGCATGCGATTACTATATAGAAAAGACAGGACGCAGATAAACGCAGATAAACGCAGATCGGGTTTGATCAGCGTTCATCTGCGTTCATCTGCGTCCCATTCTCTCTCAGCGGGAGATGGTGACGTATCGGCGGCTGACGGGCGAATGCGCCGCCCGGCCGTCGTCGGCCAGCGCCGCCGCCTTGAGCACGCACTTGCCTTCCGCCGCGGGTACCTTCACGTCCAGCGCGTAAGTGTGCTGGCCCAGCGGCGCCAGCTCGAACCGCGTCTGCTGCTCGGCCAGCGCCGCGCCGTCCTCCTTGGCAATCGAGACCACCAGCCGGCCCTTCACCGGCGCGGGCTCATCATTCACCAGCATCACCTTGAAGCGCTGCGTAACGCCGGGCGCCAGTCTGGGCTGCCAGAAGTTGATGTAAACGCCGACCGGCTTGAATGCCTCGCCCAGGTAATCCTCGAAATGCGGCTCCAGCTTCAGGTTCTTCAGGTCGATGAAGTGGTCCGAGGTGTACGTGCCGGGGTAACTGCCGGTGAGGTAGACGAAATGGAGCACGCCGGCATAGTTGCGGTGCGCGCGCCAGAATTCAGTCAGGCCGGCGAGCAGATAAGCGTTCAGCTTGAAGCGCTCGGCCGGAGCGGCGTCCGGCCCCAGCAGCTTGTCGTAGATTTCCTTGGTCAGCAGCGTGGGCGTGCCGTCGCGGTTCAGCCACAGCCAGCCGTACTCGTTGATGAACGCGGCGTGCCCGGTCGGATGCGGCGAATTGGTGCCCTTGGCCCCGGTCATCCGCTCCAACTCGGTCATCTGGAAGATGCGGTTGCGGCCGAACAAGTAGGGATGGTCTTCCACCGGGTCGTCGGGGCCTTGCGGGTCTTCATAGCCGTTGTCCCACGGGCGGTTGGAAAGGTCGTCGCCGCGGACCTGGCCGATGATCTCGCGCAGCACGGCGGAGCGCGTCTCGTTGGAGGCGTCCCAGATGGCCACGCTCGGATGGTTCCAGTTGTCGCGCATCCACTCGCGGTACTCGCGCGCCATTTCCTGCGCGTCCCATTCCGGTCTGTAGGACCACACGAAGAATTCGTTCTGGATCAGCAGGCCCACCTCGTCGGCGATATCCAGCCAGAAATCGGGCACCGGCCCAATGCAGAAGCGGAACGAATTCCAGTGCAGCTTCTTGGGATTTTCCGAGAGGAGCTTGCGAACCCATGCCCGGTCCCAGGGAAGTCGGCCGGCCGCTGGGTCGTCGAAGAAGCGGTGCAGCGTGATATTGGAGCCGCGCAGGAAATAGACGCGGCCGTTCAGATAAGCGCGCCGCGTGGGCGTGTCGAAACGGAACTCGCGCATGCCGAAGCGGGTGCTGGCCGAGTCGCCGCCCGTCGAGGTTTCCAGGGTGTAAAGCTGCGGCTCTTCCGGGCTCCAGAGTTTCGCGTTGGAAATGCGAAGTGTCTGGAGTACGGTCTTCTCTTCGCCGGCGGCCAGCGAGATGGGCTCGGCCGCCGCCGCGCCGGTGCCCGCAACCGTGTGGCGCAGGCGGAAGCTGCCGGCCGGCCCGTAGTTGCGCACCCGCGTTTGCACCACGATTTCCGAGCTTTGAATCCGCGGCGCAACCTGAATGCTCTCGATCACCGGATTGTCGCTGAACAGGACCGAGACGCTGTCGTAGATGCCCGGGATCCACAGCGTTTTTTCGAAATCGGTGCCGGTGGGGATTGAAAGGGGCAGGGCGCCGGGATGCGCGCCGACGCGCACAACCAGCTCGTTTTCCGCATTCCAGCGCATCGCCGGCGTCGCGTCGAAAAGGCCGGCCGTAAAGCAGCCGGCGTGCTCGCCGATCTTGGTGCCGTTCAGCCACACCGCCGTACCGAATTGCGCCTTGCCAATGCGCAGCCGCGCCACCTGCCTGCGCGCCAGCGCCCGGAACGTGGTTCGATACCAGAAGTAATTGCGCTGCTGATGCGAGATGCCCGCGGTATCCGCCGGGACCTTGTCCGCCGGGAAACCATGAAAGCGCACCAGGTTGCGGAAGCCCTCGCGGCTGTCGAAGCGCCCGGCGTCGGGGAAGGGCGGTGCAGCCAGGTTCACCACCCCGGGCACCGGAACGGTGTGCTTCCAGGCCGAAGGTTGCTGCTCCGGCCCGATGCTTTCCTCGATCTGCCACGTGCCATCGAGCGACAGCGTAGCGCGCTGGCCGTGTGCCGAGGAGGCAGACAGCAGACAGGCGATCACAAAGCCGTATACGCGCATAGCGCGCCGATTGTAGCACCGCAAGACCCACAGCGCGGCATAGCCGCAGCCAAAAACAAATCCGCCGATTACACGGATTAACGCGGGTTTCCCAGCCCCGGCAGGGGCGGCAGATTATAGCCCATAGCGTAAGCGATGGGACCACCCGCCAAACCCCATACGAGCCCCGGCAGGGGCGAAGATGTGCGGACGGGCACATCGTTTACACAATGGACCGGGCACATGCTTTACACTTTCATGAGACCAAGCGCTCCATAATTCACTTCACTGCGTGCCCAAGGATTGCGCTGTGGGGGCCGGAGGGAAGCC
>Ga0315288_10001761_pt1 | contig 28056 bp, 15 predicted proteins | sample YL17G11_20_MG_FD_203454 | JGI IMG/M metagenome (GOLD analysis project Ga0315288, IMG submission 203454) | Sediment microbial communities from Yellowstone Lake, YNP, Wyoming, USA - YL17G11_20 | ecosystem: Environmental > Aquatic > Freshwater > Lake > Sediment | place: USA: Wyoming | collected... | reverse complement strand
TCATCAAGCTGCGGCGCAAAATCGAATCAGACCCGGCCGCGCCGAGGCACATCGTCAGCGTCCGCGGCCTGGGATACCGATTCGACGACTAAACGACACCAATACAACACACAACCGACGTCCTGGGCTCACAATGCATCTGTACATTGGGGGCATGGAGGTAATGACAATGCGAAAAATCTTGGCAATTCTTTTAATGACGGGGGCGCTGGCCATCGGCATTGGCTCGGGACAACAGAAAGACCGGGCCGAAGTGGACCTGCAGGCCGCCATCCGGATGGAGACGGTGGAAGGCGACCTGAAGGGCGCCATCGAGCAGTACAAGAAGATCGCCGCGCAGCCCGGCGCCGGCCGCGCCACGGTCGCGACCGCCCTGCTGCGGATGGGCCAGTGCTACGAAAAGTTGGGCAATGCAGAGGCCCGCACAGCCTACGAGCGCGTCGTGAGCGACTTCGCCGACCAGGCCGAGCAGGTCAAGCAGGCGCGGGTGAGGCTGGCAGCACTTGGCGGTCCCGAGGGCGCCGGGGGACTCGTCGCACGCCGGGTTCTCACAGATGCCTCCGGCGTCCGTGGGGTCTTGACCGCGGATGGCAAGTACATCAGGTATATGGACTGGGGCACGGGTGACGTGGTCCAGTTCGAAGTTGCCAGCGGACAGACGAGCCGAATCACAAATAGGGGGCCCTGGGGCGAGAGGGAGAACTACGTCGAGGGCCAAGCGTTCTCACGCGACGGAAAACAAATCGCATACGACAGGTTTACGAAGGACGGGAGCCCTCAACTGCGGATTAGAAACCTAGATGGTTCGGGCCTTCGCACACTTTACAGTGAGAGCGCTTCCCAAGCCTTCGACTGGTCGCCTGACGCAGGGTCCATCCTTGCACTTCGCAGCGTATCCAGCAAGGGGATTGAACTGGTGCTGATCTCGACAGTGGACGGTTCGGTGCGCATCCTGAGGAGTATTGCTTCGGCCTCGTACATGTTGACACGGGCCAGTTTCTCGCCCGATGGGCGATCTGTCGCGTTCAGTTTGGTGAATGAGGGAAACCCACCCCATGGTGACGTCTTCCTGATGACCGTTGATGGTCGCAATGAGGTGGTTGTTGCCGGGCATCCCGCGGAGGATGAACTTCTTGCATGGACACCGGACGGAGGAAGCCTTCTCTTCCTCAGCGACCGCTCAGGTACGTGGGACATCTGGACCGTCCACGTCACCGGTGGGAAGCAGCAAGGAGAACCAGCGCTGCTGAAAAAGGACTTCGGGAGAGATTCAAACTTTCTTGGCTTTGCACCTGATGGCTCCCTTTATTACAAAACTGCCACACCTTTAGGTCATCTTTACTATGGTGAGGTCGACCTTGAAACCGGTCAGGTGCTCGTGCCACCCGCGACGGTCATGACGCGGTATAACGGTCCGCCATCAAGGTCAACATGGTCACCCGATGGCAGGAGCCTTCTCTATATTTCGTGTGGGCGTGAAATCGGTCCCGGTAACAACAACCTCACGATCCGGTCCACCGCAACCGGGGAAGAGCGCTTTCTGTCCACCCGACTTCGTAACATTTGGGATATCTACTGGGCACCGGACAGCCGTACCGTCCTCGCGTGGGGGATGACGGTAAAGGAAAATGCACTCTTCCGGATTGATACTGAAACAAGCGAGATCACTAAGTTGGCAGATGGACGCTGGGCCCCCAGGCTCAGTCCGGATGGGAAGACCCTGGTGTACATGGGCAAGGGAGGGATCATAAAACGCAACCTTGACACCGGTGAAGAGTCGGTCGGCGTCAAAGTAGGGACGGAAGTACTCAACTCCTTCGACGATCTCTCGCCGGACGGCCAGGAAGCGGCGTTCCAGGAGAACGGCACTATATATACCGTGTCACTCAAAGGAGGGGAGCCACGGAAACTATTTAGCGGCTTGACTCATTATTACATACTGAGGTGGACCAGGGACGGCCGTTACATTATCGCTCAGGCAATCGATGAAAAGACCGGAAGATTCTTGCAGATTAGTGAAATCTGGCGGATTCCGGCGCAGGGCGGGACGCCGCTGAAGCTGGACCTCTCCGTTTCCAAAATGGAGTTCTTCACGCTTCACCCTGACAACCGCCACTTTGCGTTCAGCGTCAATGAGGGGTCCAAGAGCGAGCTTTGGGTCCTGGAGAACTTCCTGCCGCCGCTGAAAGTCGTCAAGTAGGCGGTAGAAGCGATGACAGAAAGCGAGGCAGGCGTCGAGTCGCGGCGTCTGCCTTGCGCCTTGCTGCACCTCTGTTGCCGGTGACGATTGGTGACACTGTTTTACAGTCTTGGAAGCGCCGCGCAGCCCGGCCTGTGGTATAGGGATAGGGATTTGCTTTTTTGCGCTGCGCGACTTTCCTTCCTAAAAAGCTCGGAATCAATACCTCCCATCGCGCAAAGATGATAATTCCGGCTGCGGATCGAAGTCGAGAACACAAAGAACCAACAAAACAGCCGGAATAGGGCCTTCGCCCTGGATGACCGGTCCGCACTGCCGAGAATTCCCCCGAACGGCGGCAGACCGCCTCCCTTCTTAAGATCGCCCGCTATTCATACTCCCCTCCCGCTCCTCGGCCGCCATCAAGGCGACCTGGGTGAAGACATGCGTCGGCGGCGGCTTCTCGGCTGATCAGAAATTCATGTTTGGTTGGAAAAAGAAAAATGAAAACTCCCCGGGCTAAAGCCCGGGGTTTCATGCCATAGAGCTGATTGGCCTCCGCTTCGCTCCGGGTGCCATTCATCCCCAGGCTTAAAAGCCTGGGGTTTTCTGGCATGGATATAAAAAAGAGAAGAGTCAAACATAAGATGAATACCGGCCACAAGGCCGGCGAGCCTGCATTATTCACAAATTTCATGTTTAAGGGCTTGAATCGTCGCGTTCTCCGGGGGCGGCTGGGATGGATGAAGCGACCATGTCGGGACTTCGGGAGCGAATCCATTCCGGCCGCCCCCATTTGCGGAAGAGCGTTCTCGGCGTGGCCCCTTCGAGTTGACTTGCCACGCGGGTAGTGCGCAGCAGCGCATCATAAAGCGGAAGGAGATTTTACTTCCGATTCTGATCCGGGCGCTCCTCCGGGCCAGGGCTCGCCATTAATCCGTAGAAACTCACCAAGTACGACCCTGCATCTTTCACCTGCCCCAGCACAAACAGCGCCGCATAGGGCTCCCGGCCCGGCGCATGGGCCGCGGTTGAGACCCAGGTGTGCGCCTTCGTGGTCCACCGTGCGCCCAGGCTGCGCTCCTGCGGAAGGTCCGCGACGCTGATCATGCCATACGACGGGTTGAACACGACTTCCAGGTATTCATACGTCGTGCTCCCCGACGGCACGGCAGCGGCGTCCACGACGATCTTCCATTTGCCCGCTGCCGGATTCTGCACGATAACGGACTCATCCCCCACCGGATCTCCATCCACGCCCCCAGCCTGGACCTTCTCGCCAGTGCCATCAAAGATGTACACATCGATGTCGGCTCCGGAATCCGATGGCTTAGACGCCCGCGCGACAAGGGCCGTTGTCCCTGGAAGCACCTCCACTTCGAACACCTGCTGTTCCTTCTCGCGGATCACGGGGCGCTCGCGCCGCGCGCTTCCGATAGGGACGCTCACCGCGCTCCCGGTAAACGCCGCCATCCGGTTCGTGACCGACAGGTCGTACGCAGCGTTTCCGGTTCCGGCGCCCGGCTGTACGGGGTTGCCGACCCCGTCCTGTATTGTCACCTCGGTGGCGAGCGCCGATACGATAACAGTCACCGGCGTCGGCGGCACAGGCTCGGGTTTCTCCGCCTGCTGCCAGTCGAAGGTGCGAGTGTCCTCAACATCCGTGAGCCTCACCTCCCACACACCCGGCATGGGATCGGAGACGATAAACGCACTCTTCTCCCCTCCGGCTGCCAAGCCTCTGCCTCCCCTTCTTGTCGCTACGAGGCGAGCCCCAGGTGCTGTGCGTGAATCGGGACGAACGACTGTGAGCGCCACTGTCCGTTTCGGTGCATCCAGATCGATCCTGAGCGCGGTCGACCCTTCCGGAACGCGATAAAAGAAGCTGCGCATTCCGGGACGAGGGACCTCCGTCTTCGTTTCGATCGTGAAGTTGTTCGCCGCCGTGAGCGGCTCGGCGGCCACCACCGTCGCGAGCGTCCGGTTGGCGTGCCCCGGGATGCTCGGGTGATCGAGCGTCAGGAGGGCGGAATGCGCGCCGGGCGTGCGCGGCTCAATCGCGACGGTGATCGACACCGGCACGTTGAGCGGGAGCGTGACCGAGGGCGGTGCGGAGAACGTGCTACTCTCGTTACCAGTCCAGCTCAGGGCGAACGTCATCGACTCCTTCGGCCCCGAGGTGCGCGTGAAGGTGACGGTGCGCTCCCCGCGGTCGCCGGCGGTCCAGCCATCGCGCTCATAGAGTCCGACCCCTTCATGGGGCGTCGGCAGCAACCGGCTGTATGCATGTCGCACCGGCGCGCGGCTGGTGATTGTTATCGGCTCACCCGCCTTGCCCAGAGCCTTGAGGATCTCCCATGCGCCGGCAACGTTCACGACTCCGTTCCCCTGCTTATAAGCCGGCAGGTGGGGGACATAGCGCGCCGACATCGCGAGCGCGTATTTGATCCGGAACGCATCATACGTCACGCCCGACTGCTTCGCAGCGCTGACCAGCAGCGCCACGGCCGCAGCGGCCGTGGGAGTGGCGGTCGACGTCCCCCCCGCAATCGTGTAGCCCGGGGGCAGTTGAAACAGCCCGGGAATCGCACCCCCCCTATCGAACCCGCGGGCCGTGCTGACGTAGTTTGATGGGGATATCACATCAGGCTTGAGCGCCCCGTCGCCCATAGGTCCATATCCGCCGGTGATGAGCAGGTTGTCTTGATGCTCGACGCGGACTCCATGGTTAATGAAGAAGTTGTCCCCGCTCTCCTGCCCCCCGATGCCGATCGCACCGCGGGCCAGCACGAAGTCATCAATTCCGCCGAGAATGGGATAGTTGTGGGTGGGGATCACGATCGGCTTCCTGTATTTCTCGATGAGACGGCCGTAAATCACGGTCGGCACTAGCCGCCCGTCGCGCAGGAGATACGAGCGCGTGATGAGGGAGCTCTGTTCGAGGAAAACGACATCCACGAGCGGATTCTTGACAGCCCGGATCACCGCCTCCGTCTGCCCGTACGCAGCCCCGCCCTCGGAAACGCTTGCCAGCCTGGCTCCAGGTGCAACGCCGTCGAAGCGCCCGGCCGTCCCTCGACTCGCGACGGCAGCCCCGATGACAAGTGACGGGTGACTGCCCACGCCGAAGTTCAGCCCCACGAGCTTTTTGACACGGTCGATCTGGACGCCGAAGGCCACCGACTCGCGAACGGGAGTCTCAGGCTTATCCTTCCCCAATACGCCGAACTCCGGCCGGACGCTGAAGTCGGTGAGCGCCTTTTCATCGGTGAAGCTCAGGTTCTGGTTCGTGTCGACCCAGACATCGTTCGTCCCCTCGTCCCAGAGAACGGCAAAGAGCCGACTGGAACCGGGCGGATTCCCGTCGCGGTTGAGGTCCTTGTCCAGGCGTTCGCCGGAGTCCGTGTCGAACTTACTCTCGTCGAGCGTCCCGACGCGGTAGGTGCCGGAGTGCGGCGCCGTGTAGGTCTTGTCCTGGAACGCAAACCTCCCGTCAGCGGCCGCCACTGTGTAGGTCATCCGTATCCAGCGGCCGTCGTCCTCCTCGTCGGCATCGACGACGGTCTCAAAGACGACGATCTTTGGCGTTGTCTTCCCGTCGAGCGTCGTGGCAACCTGCAGCTCGGGCAGAAGGGGGTCGGGGTTGTTGTCAATCAATGCCAGCGTCACCCCGCGGCCGTCAAAGGTCGGGTTCGCTTTTCTGAACTCCGCGGCGCCTATGTCTGCGAGCGGACTGTACCGATTTGAAAGCGGATAGCTGGAGAGCACCGGAGGCCACACCTGCTTGGTGCTGTCCTGCGGCGTAGTCGGCCAAGAGCCGGAGGAGGGCAAGAATGCCGCCCCTTCGCCGCCTCCATCGACCGACGCAAACGCCCGTGATCCCCGGGAAATGGAGACGTCGAGACTGTGCACCGCGGCATGGCCGGCGAGCCGCTCCACACCGTCCACCGGGACGCGCGCCCTTAGGTAATCAACGTCGTCGTCCCGGAACTGAATGGTCCCGCCGAGCGCTGTAATTGTGCTCGCGACACTTGCGTTCGCGCCGGGCATCGAGGCGATGACCAAGAGCACATCACGCTCGCCCCGCGCTCGCGCTGCAGCCACTTCGCCGCGCGCATCTTTGAACAAGAAAGGGCGTCGCGGAACCTGGGCAAACGCGCCCGTCACGGCGACCACCCAGACAAACGCAAGAAACAGTCGATTGTATCGCATGCCGTTACCTCGATGAATGAATAGGGATTTCATGGTTAGACCTCCGGACAAAAGGATAATTCTTTTTAGCAATCGATGTGCGATGGGCAGTCTTCGTCTCGAATTTTTCCTCACCCATTACGGGGAATTGTAGACCGCAGCCCAAAAAGATGTCAAGCCATTCTTAAAGTTTGAGGACGTGAGAAAGAAGCGATAGCGAGCGTAACGCAGTTTTTCAGTGCTGGTCAAGCCGATAGTTTTGCTGCAATCGCTGCACAAAAAATCTTATGGAATGACGTGGAGGTAGTCTCGCCTTATGCTTTTTGCAATTTTGTGACCAAATTGTGACCAAACAGACTTAGCCTGCATTATTCATTAATTTTAAGTTGGAGAGACGGAATCAATGAATGTTTCAAGGGGGAAGGCCGGGATGGACGAAGCGACCATGTCGGGACTTCGGGAGCGAGTCCATCCCAGCCTTCCCCCATATGGAACCCGGTTTATGAATAATGCAGGTTGAAAGCGCTGAAATTATTGGATCAGAATTGTCTCCGGGTCGAGAGACAAAAGAGAGTCAGAGGTGCACATAAAACGTTGGAACACCCGGGAAATAAGATATACCAGAGGAGGGAATCGAATCCACACCCGAGTTGCCCCGGACTGGATTTTGAGTCTCTTGGTGAGCAATCCCCGTGTCGGTTCGAGTCCAACCCTCGGCACATTTTTTTTCATGGCATTTTCGCGAAAAAGGCTTACTTATATTCGAGGTGATTAAGTCCGTACGGGTCTTGAGCCCGCGCCCCCTTCAAGCCCGAGGTTACGGCTTGTTGGAACGTTCCGGCTTGGACTCCGGTTTGGATTCCGCGGCTGAATCCTGCACGGATCTGGAAAATAATCGCACGAGTTGGACGCGGTTGGAGACGCCCGTCTTCAGAAAAACGTTATTGAGGTGTTTCTTGACCGTGGACAGGGAGATGAACAAACGGCCGGCGATTTCCTGATTCGAAAGCCCTTGATTGACGAGCTCGATGATTTCTCCTTCCCGTCTGGATATCCCCCAACGGGACGATAGATCGTCGGAAACCGGCCAGAAATCGAAGCGGACCGATTCCGGGCCGGCCAGAATCCACGAGAAGCGGATGGTCCAGACGGCCAAGCCCCCGTTAAACAAAAAAAACATCAGCGGAATGAAAGCTGCTCCCAAAGCCGGCGACAGCCGATACACGCTTCCCCCGACGATCCACCATACGCCGAGGCAGAGAAAAATCGAGGCGAAAAGGCTGCCTAAGACGATCATGGCTTTCGCGGCTTCCCGGCTGACCAGCGCCGCGATCCGGGACCGAAGATAGAGGCCGGCGCCAATCATGGCGAAAATGACGAAATAATCGGAAATGAATTGGAGATTGTTGAATAGATCACGGCTGGAGGCCAAAAAAAATTCGATCCATCCTCCGGCGATGAGCAAGACGATGGGCACGATGACCGCCGCGGCGAGCCGCCGATAAAGCCGCTCTTTAAGAGGGAAGGCGAAACGGCGGAGGAATGTCAGGAAGGCCAAGAGCCAGCCGAATTTGAAGAGTAAAATCGCCGTGTTTGCGGCCATCGACATAACGGCCGCCGAGAGGATTCCGCCGGATGAAGACCCGGCATTCCTCGACAGGCGGTTCCAGACAATCAGAGTGAGTCCGATGCCGTCTAAAAAAAGAACTCCGTAGAGAAGAGGCCTGATCCAGTCGGCGGCCTTGCCGCGGGCCCTTCGCATCAATACGACAAGGAGCCAGCCGGCCAAAACGATCGCCAAAGCGTCCAATACTCTGCTGATCCACTGCACGATGTGATTATACACGCTATTAATAATCCGGGGAATCCGCAAGTCTGGCCCCAAATTTGACTTATAGATGTCGACGCGGAAGTCTGGGACATGAGCCAAATCTCTGGATTTGGCATCATACCCCCGGACTTTAGTGTTTGGCCCGTCGGCCGAAAGGTGAAAAATGGGAAATATTCTACTTTAGATGGTTCCAGAGGGCCCGTTTCCAATGTAAGTTCTGCATGTCGACAAGGAAAACTTAACGTCCTAAGAATGTCATAAGATCGCAATAGAAGGAGTCCGAACATGAAAATAAACGTCCAGCGCACCGCGGCTTTTATTGTCCTTTTAGCCCTTGTCCCGCTCAAGGGACAGGCCGGGCCGGTCGAAGAGCGATTGTCCGCCGACTTCGGAACAAAGGCCAAACAGCATCTCGAAGCCTTAGTTAAAATCGGGCCTCGCCAGGCTGGAACGCTGAACGAAGGACTTGCGGCTGGTTACATCGCCGATCAATTCAAGGCGATGGGCGTCACCGCGATTATCGAGCCTTTCGCCTTCGAATCCTTCGAAGCGTCCCGGATCGAGTTGAAGATCGGCGGCGAGAATTTCACGCCCGCGGGACTGGGGATAGATCCCTATGCCGGAGGGCTATCCTATTCGGGACCCTTCGTCCTCCTGGATCCTCGTGCTCTGTCCTCCGGACCCGGGTCCACGTCCGAAGAGGGGAAGGTCGTCGTGACGTCGGAAGAGGGAGATCCGTCGCTCCATTTCCGCATTGCAGCCTTGCAGCCGCGCTTCATCATCGACCTGGCCCGGACGGATTTCGACCGGGTCCTGGGCCTGAGCGTTCGGGAGCTTTCGCTGACCATTCGCGGCGGTCTTATTAACGGGATTTCCCGCAATGTGATCGCCCATATGGGATCGAATTTACCCGCGCCGCAAATCATTATAGGCTCCCATATGGACACCTTCCGTGATAGTCCGGGCGCGAACGACAATGCATCCGGCGTCGCCGCTCTTCTTGAACTTGCTCGACATCTGAAGGATCTCGAAATCCCCGATGGAATCGGCTTGACCTTCATTGCCTTCGGCGCCGAGGAGGTGGGCATCCTTGGATCAAGAAGCTATGTCGAGCGGCACGCTGAGGAACTGCGGCATTGCTCTCTGGCCCTGGTGTTCGACGACCTGGGAGGCGAAGGGCCGGTTCAAGTCGAAAGGACCGGCGGACGATCGGATCAGCCTCAAAACCCGAGCGTCGGCATAATTCCCCAGCCCTATATGGGACGAGCCTGGGGAGGGCTTCGATATCCTTGGTCCCTACTGCCGCCCCTCTCCCTTTTCGGAGCGTTTGGATCCTGCTATCACCCGATCTGGCTCGCGGCGTGTATCGATGAGGCCGTCAAAGAACTGGAATTCCAGGTTCAGTTGACCGGAATGCATGGCTCCGACGAGATGTCCTTCGCCCAAGCAGGAATCGCCACGTCCGGAATTTCAGCCGTCAATGGCCGGGGCCATACCCAAAATGACAGGCCTGAAACGGTCAATATCGATAAAGTAAGGCAGTGCGCGGAAACGGCCGATCGAATCATTCAAAAGACGTGGAATCATCTGAAGCCGTCTTTCCAGAAAAAGCCAATCCACCCGCTTTCGGATCACAATCCCAAGGATAATTTGACGCGAGCCAACCTGATGGTCCACATCCGGCTTCTGGCGTCCGATGAGCTCAGGGGCCGCCTTGCCGGGTCTCCCCAAGGAGATATCGCCGCGCGCTACATCGCGGAGCGGTTACGGGCTGCGGGCGTGGAAGCGCTCCCGGGCGCTCCGGATTATTTTCAGGACGTCGTCTGGCAGCCGAAGGACGCTTCGCCGGCTTCCCCGTCCGACTCCCCGTCCGGCGCGGCAGGTCCGGCCCGCGGCCGCGTCCCAGTTCATGCCCACAATGTCGTCGGGTTCATTCAGGGGTGGGATGGTAGTCTGGCCGGGAAATTCGTGCTATTGACGGCCCACTACGATCACTTGGGCGTGCGATCAATGAAAGGCATCGAAATGGTCTTTAATGGCGCTCGAGACAACGCCATGGGCGTCGCCGCGCTTCTGGCGGCCGCGGAGACCCTTGCGGCCGCGCCGCCCGCGCGATCCATCCTCATCCTGGCCACAACGGGCGAAGAGGAAGGGATGATCGGAAGTCGATTCTTCGTCGATCACCCATTGGTCCCTCTACGGCAAATCGTCTTTGTCCTGAACAATGACGGCGCCGGCGTATACGTGCCTGAACTCTGGTGCATCGGTGGGCTCGAGCGAACGACTGCGGAACCTCTAGCGGAGGCCGCGGGTCAAGCCCATGGGTTGACAACACGGCCCTATCCGGAGAAGTACCGATTTCTCTACGCGGAGGGCGACAGCATCTCCTTCGCCGATAAGGGGATTCCGTCTCTGACCGTCAGCCCCGGATTCACGGAGGGCGACGAGGAGCGCATCCGCAAATATATTCACAAGCCCGCGGATCGAGTGGACTCGGACTTTGATGAGGACTACTTGTTGAAGTTCTGCCAGGCCTATACCGGATTGGCTCGGGCCATCGCCGATGCTGAGACAGTACCGACATGGATCAGAGGCGACTCCCAAGGACCAGACGTCATCCGGACGCCAGGCATGATGTCGGAGCTCTCTTCGTGGAGAAGGGCGGCGGCGACCATCCCCATGTGTTCGACTCCCCACCTTCCCGCCGTTCTCTATCCCGATACGGCCCCTATTTTTTCCCCATTCGGAATTCCCATTTTATGGTGTGGTGGTAGGATGATGTCGGGGACATGGGCGAAGCCAGGCTGACGGCGCCGAGAGGAGGCTGTCGCGTCCACTTGATCTCCTCGTCTTCGAACGGCAGCTCAAACGGCCCCCCCGTCCCCACCAGGGTTCCCATGTCCTGCCAACTGTGCTCCCCACGCAAGACGGTTTGGCCCTGGGCGTAGGCTAGAGCCTCCTCGGGGATCTCGTCGATGGCATTTTGATTGTTGAGGGCCATGAGGGTTTGAGCGGTGAACTCGGCAGCGCCGTCGGAAACATTCGGGAATCCCCACCACTGGCAGGTTCCCTTATAGGTCACAGGCTTCTGGAGGTCTGACCAGCCGAAATTGATAGCCTCTTGGTTTTTCCGGGGGATCTCCAGCCAAACCGACGCGAACCCCGCTCCGGCGGCCTGACCGGAATAGGTGCCGAGGGTATTGCTGGGCGGTTTCCCTTCGAACGTGTCATGCCGATTCAGCGTGTCGGTCAGCTCGAGTGAAGCGGAATCCGTGTTGAAGGTGACGTAATTCGGGTGCTGCTCTTTGAAGAAAATCCGGCCGCTGAGCTTCATCGAATACTTCCGGGCCGCTTGAAGCTGAGTATTGCCCAGCTTTTCGTTCATTGTGATATCCTCGAGATAGGTGATCGTGAAGTCCCAGCAGTTGCCGTCGATGTCGAACGTCTTCTTAGCGATCTCCGTTCTTGGCCGAAGGTTCATAAAGGCCGGCGGCTCCCTTTTTTCGCAACAGTTGAAGACCGTCAACGTTTCACGGTCGTCTTCGCACGCGTCGGGAGCTTGGTATTGCACCCTGACCGTGCCTTCCCGCCCGGCGCGGAAAATATGGTATTGTTTTCCGTCGAAATCTACGATTTCTTCGGCATTGAGAATTTTCCCCTTCTCGATGTGGACGAACAAACGCTGCCACCACTGAGTCGGCTGACCTTCCTTATCCAGCATTTCCGAAAGCATGATCATCTCAGTTTTCCCGGCCATGACTCTGTTTTTAGGCATGTCGACCCGGGCTTTTTCCGCGATTCTTTCGTATTTTTTCATGAGGGGAATAAGCGGTCTGAATGATTCGGCCATTTTCTCTACTTTATTCCCTCCGTCCAGACTATCTCCGACCCAAGACGTTGAACCCTCCTTCAAGATCTGCTCATGATGATGGTCCAGCATTCTTAAACGGAAGGTGAATTTGCCTTCGAGGTTGCCCGAAAGATCAGTCCCGGTGATCTGGTCGGCAACCAGGGTGCCCTCGAAGAGGTAATCCATACTGTTTTCCGGCGGCGGTGGCTTCCATGGTGACGGGTCGGGAGGCCAGCCTTTTTGCTTCCGTACGGCCGCATCGATTTTTACCATAAGGTCCTCAGACTCAGCTTTTGCTTCCAGGTCATAGATAGAAATTTCGGGACATCCTTTGTCTATCGAATCAATGGCATCCCAGTGCAGCGGATGGAGGACCGCAGCCATGTAAAAGTTACTAAGGTCCTGTTTTTGCCCGGCCGGCATAGGAACAGGCTTCATGGCTATGTCTCGCTCAGGGCAGCAGGTCTCGTCCGGGGCGCCCACGACGCCTATGCTGATGGCTAACAGGCTGAAAAAAATGGCTTTTCTCATGTTTGTGGTCTCTCCCCCTTATAGCTTTGCTATGGCACACATTCGATTAAGAACGCAATATTGCCGTCCCAGCCGGATACGACCAAATATAAGAATGTGTTTTTTCCGAGAGAGCTGAATTTTCCTTCTCGGCGTTGAATCGTCCCTCCTGACCATGCCGACACTGTATCGCCGGCCGGGCGGCGCTGTCAAATACCGCGAAAAGCCACAAAAATCGGCACTCGAAGAGCATGTCGGGACAAGGAATCCCTCCGCCGCGGATAAAAGACGATAGACTCCCGCCATGCAGTCGGATTGACCGTGGCCGTCGCCCTGGCGATTATCGGCGTCCAGGCATTTAGGGCCGCCCTGGCCAATCCCCGGGAATCCCTGCGCTACAAATAAAAGGCGGACAGCCCGGGCCTCTCTGGATTCATTCAGCTCCGGCGGGAGAGCCGACCCTCGGCCAACGCCGCCTCCAGATCCTTGGGCAGCATGTAGTAATAGGACAACAACCGGCCGCCGAGAACCAGAGCAAAAATCCCATAGGGCGTAGGCGAGGATTCCCGGATTTCGGCGGCGGATGTCATTTCCACGACGCGGGCTTTCACCCCGGCCCTCTTGGCGGCCTCCAGGGCGTGTTTTACGGCGTCGGGAATATAGGGGCATTGGTCGGTCCGCATCACGGACAACCCGTTTCCAAAGCGCTTGGCCCGATCGTCCCAATCGCGGGGGAAAGCAGGGGAGGGGGCGGTCTCGAATTTCTTGACCACGAGGCGGAACGGGGGGATTTCGTCGGCGCACACAAATCCATGCTTGAGTAGAAGCGCGCTTCCGGCCAGCCATGTTTTTTCGCTTGTCACCATGGCCACGCCCTTCATCCCGGCGTCTTGGGCGTCCCGGAGGCACTCCTCGAGGAGCCGTCCACCCAACCCCCGGCCCTTGCTCCTTCCAACGACCCACAGGCAGTGGATAAGCATGTATCCTGCGGCCCGGACCGCCCGCCAGGCGTGCTCTCCCGGGATGTATTCGATGAAGCCCCTCTCGGGCAGCTCGTACATCTTGATCCTCATCCCTTCGGCGAACCGGGCTTTGAGCCAAGCGAGCTTGCGCCGGAAACCCTCCGTCTTCGGTTTGCTCATGTAGCAGAAAAAGCCCGTCGTTTCGATGTTGCGGGCGTCGACGTCGATGATTTTCGGTTTCTTCGTGACGCCTCCTTCCGCCGGCCGAATAGGAATAACTTTTAAAAAAAGAATTTACTTTTTCCGGCGCATGAAGAATTCCCGCTCCGGATCGGTAATTTATCTCCGGCCTGTCGGCCCTGTCAATCGCCGCGAAAAGTCGCGAAAAGATTGCCCGATGATCTTTGGGACTCCTCCCCTTAGGACGTCTTGCGCTTCATCACGGTGACCGTGAGCGACGAGGGATACTTGGCCGAGTGGTGCACCACGTTGTGCGCCACCACGCCCTTCACCTCGTCGTAGTTGTTTCCGCCCGTATTGAGATTGCGGTCATATTCGGGGAAGCTGCTGCTGCTCACTTCGACGCGGAGCCGGTGCCCGACATCGAAGTAGTTGCTCGTCGTCAGCGGCTGCAGCGTCACCTTATACACTTTCCCCGTCTCCATCCATACCAGGGGCTTGTCATACCCATCCCGATAGCGCATACGCTGGATGGACTCATCCAGGGTGAAGGCACGGCCATCCGGATACACGTCGATCACCTTCACCGTGAAGTCGGTGTCCTTGACGTCCGACGATACGTAGAGCGTCGGCGTCATCGTCCCGGTGACCTCCAGTTCCTCGCTGAACGGCGCAGTGGTGTACACAAGGACGTCGGGCCGCTCCTCTACCTTGCGCTGGTCGTACGAGCCGTCCACCCCCCCAACGTTGTTCGTCACGCGGTAGCCGCCGTGCGTAGGAACCGGGCTCATCGGGTCGTACGTGAAGAGGTCCGGCCTGTCGACCGACGGAGGCTTGAGGGTGAGCGCGCCGTCGCCGTTCAGCGTATTGGCCTTGCCGCCGCTCGATAGGAAGAACGTCATCGGCTGCACGCCTTTGGGCGGCCAGGTGTCCGACTTCTGCCACTTATTCATCCCCATGGTGTAGTAGGTGACCTTGGGCAGCGCATCGAGCACGGCGCTCTTCTCGCCCTTGAGGAAGCGGTCGAAGAAGCCGTACATGATTTCCTGGTAGTTGAGCCGGGCATCACCCATGTCCCGCTCGCCGACGATCGTCTTCTCCGTCGCCCGGGTGAACTGGCAGTGTCCGACCGGGGCGATGATCGCCCACTGCTGGTCGGCGGCCTCCCCCTTCGCGGTCTTCCGGACGAAGTTGTACAGCTCGAGGTTGGCCGCGATGGCGATGTCGTAATACGACATGTACCACAGGCCCGGCACATTGATCCGCTTGTCGTCGTGGAAGAGCGCGCCCCGGTACCAGGCCGGATCGTTTGGGGTGCGCCTGATCATGGCGTCGAAGACCTTCTTCGGTGCGCCCACCGACTTGAGGATGTCCTGCACGGGGAGAGTCCAGAACGCCTTGTCCCAGTCCACGGGCGGAAATCTCGCGGCCAGGTCCCACGACTTCGAGAGCCGGACGAGGTCCTCCTGCGATGTGTTCGCGGGGAACATCGGCCGCTGCGGCTTCTCGTTGTCCCAGAACCAGTTGACGTTGTACATCATGAAGGCCCCGCCGCGATACCAGTTTCCCTGTTCGTAAAACGGGCCGACGCGTCCCACGCCGCAGCCGAACCCCTGCGGGTTGAACGCCGCGAACCCCGGGATGTCGCGCGCCACTACCCCTATCTGCCATTCGGCCGTCGACGAGCAGCCCGTGGTTCCGACCTTGCCGTTGGACCACGGCTGGAGAATCATCCACGCGACCTCGTCATCACCGTCCGTGAGAGGAGCGCCGAGGACGTCCCACTCGCCTTCGGAGAAGAACTGGCCGCGCTCCTGCATGTCGACCCAGGCATACCCGTGCTTGATCGCCGTGAGTGCCGCGGTCATGTCCCGCGGCACGCCGTTCGCAACGTCCCAGAAGTTGAAGTTGTACGGCGTGCGAACCCAAATCGCCGGATACTTCTTGGATGTATCCTTCGGGTGGTAAACGTCGGCCGCGATGCGCACCCCATCGCGCATCGGGATCATCAGTTTGCGTTCGATGATGGCGAGCGACGCGAGCTCGTTCTCGACCGCCCAGCGCTTCGCCTTTTCGCTGTCGGTCATCGGCGCGCGGGTCTGGGCGATCGCCGGACTGGCGGCGGCGCCTAACGCCACAGCGAGCATCAGGATGCAGACGATCCTGCGCATATTGGCTTTCTTACGACAAAGAACCCGAGTGATTCTGGCCGGATTCAATTTTGGCATGCTTTCACCTCGCGGATTGTTAATAATGAAACGCAACTTCGAGAATGTCATAGTTTTCCCGCCTCGTCAAGGGCGACTCATATCGTCTCAGGGAAAAAGTCAATGCCGGGTTCATCCGAGAGCCCGAGATCGAACAAAACGACAGGCTCCCGGGAGAGAACTCCCTCCGGGTCTGTCTGTCTTTAAGAACCTGCATCAGCGGCCGGCCGCCATTGGTTTGAGGCTTCGGCAGCAAGATGGGCTTCATGTCCAAGGGTGAATAACGAGGCTGCAATCAACAGACCCGCCCAAGGTGAACGTAAGATATTCATAACCTTTCCCTTTAATTGAGAATACGCACGGGCACAGCCGCGCCCGGGTCGAAGTGATAATAAGCCTTGGTGGCGACGGTAGCGTTCTTCGCCTCCACGGCGCGGGCGAATGCCCCCTTAGCCAACGTAACCTGGACGTTGGTAGGATTGACCACGATTTTGATGATTTTTTCAGCGGGAATGACGGAACCATCGGCTTTGGTGATCACCAGGCTCTTCGGGTAGAGCAGAGAGTCTTCGCGGATATATGTATAGGTTCCGCCCTCGCTAGCGTTGGCGTTGGGGATTCTCCGCTGCAATTCGACGTTCGTATCGAAAGTCAGTTCCGTGAGGCCTTTCAACTGAGCATTGCTCAAGACCACGCTTTTAAATAGCTCGGCGTCCATGGTTTTATTGACGGTGATGGTGGCGACATCATCCGCCGTGTAGGGGCTATTGGATGGATTGAAGGAATCGTAATGGGTGATCCCGGCGACGCTGATCGTTACGCCGGTGGCGGGATCGGAAAAAGCATCACCCGGTTGCCAGCAGCAGTCGGGAGAATCATAGCCGTCGAGGCTGTTTTCGATGGGCCGCCATAGACCCGTCAGGTTTTTCGGTCCACCTACAATCGGATTGTTGTAGTACTTCTTGGAGATGATTTGTCCCGTATAATCGGCGCCCCTGGCTCCTGATTTTGTCGAATCGATCCGGTAGATAAGAACCCCGGAGTATTTTCCCCTTTCGTCCAACGCGTTGATGCCCAATTTGGTGCGGAATTCGGCGACATAAGCGGTGGTGAGGCCGGTGCGGACGACAACCATCTTGGTGCCGCCCGGGGTTTCCACGGGCGTGACAAAGTGGGTGGTGGGATGGGGATTTGATTGGCTGATCACATCCACCTGATCGTCCCGGATCCAGCGCAGTTTCCACTTGTGCCAGGCCAGGAAATCCGTGGAATGCCCGGCGATGTTGCCCATCATATCCCAGCCTCCGCAAAAGAAGAATCCGCCGATCTTGACTTCGTTGATCACGGGCGCATACGAGTAGATGTCCGGGAGCCCGAAGGTATGTCCGGACTCGTGGACGGCCCACCTGTATCCCCACCGGAACAGGTCATTGCCGGCGGTGATGGCCGTATCGATATAATGCGGCTTCTTGTCTTGGTCGACATAGACCGCGAGGTTGGTGTTGGGCTTTTCGCCGTCGGTGGGATCGTGGTTGGTATTAGCCGGGCCGTTGTGGAGTCCTGATTTGCCCCTGGCCGGCATGACCACGAGCAGGTCATAGTCATCGGCCTTGATGCCCCATTTGTCGTACGCCTTCTGGCAGGCCTCTCCAATATACGCGAACATCGTAACGGTCGAGCCGCCCCATTTATAGTCGCTCGCGTTCTTGCCCATCATGATCCAGCCCAGCTGCTTGGTGACCTGGGGAGAAGCCAGGGAAAAACGGAACTGGCCGTAGGATGCTCTGGCAAACCACTCAACCGCACCCTGCAGGAACTCGAGGTAGGGAGCCGTGTCGGTATAAGGGGCTTCCGCATCGGCGGCCCGCCGGTCGGGAAACTCGACCAACAACATCAGCATGGTTTTGGATTTGTGGGCGGGGATGACGATGTGGCCGTTATTCCAATCGATGGGATTATTTTTGTCATCCCTATTAGGGGTTACATCGGTCTGGCGATAGAGACCCTTCTCACCGGTGACGGGATCAATATAGGAAAGATCGGTCCTGATGGTGTTCCAGCCTTCATCCAGCGATGTGCTTGTACCGATGATATGTCCGTTCGCCGCCGGTTCCCCCACCCTCTGGACCTTAACGGCTGGGGAGGCTTTCCGTGAACCGAAAGCCCTGGTGGCAATGGTGGTGCCTTCGGAAGTCATGCGGGCAAATTGGTCGGCATTGATCGCGACCGACAGGGTGTTGTCTGTGACCGCGATGTCGGTCACCTTGGACGCCGGAATCACGGAACCGTCCGGCCTGGTGACGACAATATGGGCAGCATCGATTCCGGTTAGCGCCACATTCGTTGTCACGACGATTCTGGTCAGACCGTTGAACCGGGCTTGGCTTAGCGTGACTTCGGTGGAAGCCTGTTGCCGTAACCCGGCGGCGGATAGCAGCACAGGTATCGAGATCAGGGCCAGCAACCCGTTGCAGAAACGTCCCGCGATTTTTCTCATATTAATTCTCCTCGCAGCAAAATGATGTCCTCGCAAATGCTTCTATATCGAAACGATTCTTTTTGTCAATTGGCAGCACATAGGCAAACGACCCCTTCTTGTCCCAACTCGATCCGTACCTTGCCAACATCCGCGGCGAGCCGCGCTCTAAGAAGCTCATGGAGCGGGTGAAAAAAGAGTGGGAAGAGTTTGAGACATAAGCTTGGGTTCGCGGTGTCCTTGCAGTTTTGCTGACCTGATTTTTGTAATTTTTCACTTTGGTGAGATATTGGCGAATCAAATCCAAAGCCGAAGTTGATTTTATAGTCGATGATCGAGTTCCGTTGGAAGTTAAGTCGGGCTTGATCAAGCCGATTGTCGGCAAATCACTCTATAGCTTTATGGTAAAGTATCAGCCCGAGAGAGCTTTCATCCTGAACGAATCTTTTTTTGAAGATCTTCGCATCGGGAAAAGCATGGTTCACTGGCGATATCTTTTTTCCGGATTGATCCTCGAATGAGCAGAAATGAAAATTTTTCGAAAGGATGGCAGAAGAACTGATAGAGGTTTTTTTCATCGATATACGCCATATTCGTAAGCCGTGTCGTACATCGCGACGATATTCTCCGGCGGCACGTCGGCCTGGATGTTGTGAACGCCGTTGAAAACGTAGCCGCCGCCCGGCATGAACGCCGCCAGGTTGGCTCGCACGTTGGAAACGACGTCGGCCGGCGTGCCGCGCGGTAGAACGCGCTGCGAATCGCAGCCGCCGCCCCAAAAAACCAGATCGCGGCCGAACCGCCGTTTCAATTCCACCGGGTCCATCCGTTTCGCGCTGATCTGCACCGGGTTGAGGATGTCGATGCCGTTCTCGATCAGGTCGGGGATCAGAGGCGCGCACGAACCGCACGTGTGATACCAGATTTTCGCGTTCGTCCGGGACCGGATGTATCGGACGAGCCGTCGGTGCCGGGGCTTGACCAGGCGGCGATAAATCTCGGGATTGAAGAGCGGCCCGTCCTGGCCGGCGAGGTCGTCCCCGATCATGATCACGTCCACTACGTCCCCCACCTCATCGAGGAACAAACGAAACCAGTCCAGCCAGTACGCGAGCATCCGGTCGAGCACCGCCTCACAAAAATCCGGATTCGTTATCAGATCGCAGAACCATTGCTCGAGGCCGCGAAGATACCAACCGAATTCGTAGATCACACCGGCGATGCCGCTGACCACGGCGTACGGCATTTGGTTCCGGATCTCGAGGGCACGCCCGCGAAGCCCGGCGAAACGGCCGGGGTCGTCGCCTTTCGGCCAGGGATAATCCCGGACGTCTTCGACCGTCGCGGCAGCCAGAGGATGAAGCGTGATGTCCATGTAGAGCAGCTGGTCGTCGGGCATCGACCAACGCACGCCGAATTCGTCCGTGAAATCGTGCCAGACCCGGCCCTCTCGTTCGACCTTGACGACACCGCCCTTGAAGGTCGAAGCCGGGCCGGCCGCGATATAGCGCGTATCGACCCGGAACCGTTCGAGCACCCGCTCGCTCGGTTGGGCCAACTGCTGGACGGCGTCCATGATCCGGACCTCCTCGGAAAAACCCAGATGGCTGGTCAACGGGCGATAGGCGTTCTTATGGATTCCGGTCTGATTCCCGCCGAGGTCGATCGGGACCCGGTCCGGGATTCCGTGATGAAGAGCCGTCAAGACGCGTTCACGAGAGGTCATGGCCGAGTCGCAAGGTAATTGCCGTAGCCGACGACGATGGTCGAGAGAATGAGCGTCGCCAAGCCCATGGCCAGCAGCGTTTTTGTGAAACGGCTGCTCCCCTTCCATTCCTTCAAGGCGATCCCCCACAAGGAGCTGAAGATGATGATACTCGCCATGTGGATGGTCCAGCTCGAGAATTTATAATGGCCCATCTGCGTCTCGCCCATCGTATAGAAAAAGAACTGCATATACCAGGTCACGCCGGCCAGGGCGCTGAAGAAATAGTTGTTGAGCATGGGGACGCGACCGCCCGCTTCGGGCTTCTCCTTAGGGAGGCGCTCAACGACCTCTTCGCTCGAAGCGTCAACCGCCGTTTCGATGATCAGCTCGTTGCCGCGATTCGGCCTCGCCAGGCGCAGCCGGCGGCTGAGATATTGATAGCCGGTCCGGTTTCTCACGTTCAGGATGACGCACCAGATGAAGTTCGAAGTGAAGCCGCCGAGGAGGACGACGCACAACTTGGGCAGTCCCGTCCAAAGGGTCGTGGTGCCGTGCCGGGCGGAGAGCTCCGCGATCGGCGCCGCCGCGTCCAGGCCCATGGCGAAGCAGGCGCTGAAGACGCCGGAGAACGTGGCGACGAGGATGCCTTTGACGAAGTTGAATTCCTTGATCGAAGACGTCTTCTGCTCCTCCGTCATCTCCTTCTCTTTGGACATGCCCGCCATGCCGGCGATGGCGATCCCCAGCATGCAGATAACGATCCCGATCAGGATCACCAGCCCCGACGTCGTCCCGAGGACTTTATGGGCGAATTCGTGATGGAGGATCGGCGGGACCAGGGTGCCGATCACGGCGCAATACCCCAGCGCCACGCCCATTCCGAGCGACATGCCGAGATAGCGCATGGTCAGACCGAACGTGAGTCCGCCCACGCCCCACAACGCGCCGAAAATGTATGCTTTGAGCAGGACCGCGAACGGGGCTTCGCCCAGAACGGCGAAAAGGTCGCGGGTGTTGACCGAGGCCAGGATCCACGGCGCGATGATCCAACTGAAAAATCCGCCGACGAGCCAATACACTTCCCATGACCATTTTTTGACGCCGCGAAAAGGGACGTAGAAACTGCCCGAAGCCAGGCCCCCCAGCCAATGGAAAAAGACGCCGCGGAACGGATTGACAATCAGCATGCGTTACCAACCCCGGATTTTACCATCTGCGAGGCCGAACTTCCAGCCGCTCGAGAAAGGTTTGTCGAGAACCGACTAAATTTAATGCGTTCTTTTCTAATCTGCATTATTCATAAACCGGGTTCCATATGGGGGGAAGGCCGGGATGGACTCGCTCCCGAAGTCCCACTATGGTCGCTTCGTCCATCCCCGCCTTCCCCCTTGAAGCATTCATTAATTCCGTCTCTCCAACTTAATATTTATGAATAATGCAGGTTAAGTCATGCGAGTATTGACGATGATGATCAATATCGACATAATTCATCTGTGCACCTCCTAAAATCAGAATTCTCAACGGGGAGTCTATCAAACTCCCCGAGGAGGAGCATCACATCATCATGTTATCTTATCTCTCGCTGCACTCCGCGGTGCGGCCGACATTTTGAGGATTTCTGAGGAAATGAGGACTGAGATGACCAAAGCATTCCGGACGATTGGATTAGCGGTCTTAATACTCGCCACCGTGTCTCCTCCTGCGCTTTGCCGGTCGGCAGCGGAAACCATGGCGTTCACCGTTTCCATGGACCAGCCAAACAAGCATTATTACCACATTGAGTTCCGCTGCGATGGACTAAAAGGCGACGCGCAGGATTTCAAAATGCCGGTGTGGATGCCGGGTTACTATAGGATTATGGATTATTCCAAGTACGTCACCAACTTCAAGGCTGTCGACGGCGCGGGCCGTCCGCTCCCCTGGGCCAAGACCACGAAAAACACCTGGCACGTGAAAACCGCCAATGCGCCTCAAATCGTGGTGAGCTACGATGTCTACGCGTTCACCGTGTTTGTGGCGAACAATTACCTGGACGACCAGCGCGGTTACATCGTGGGCCCCGGACTCTATATGTATGTCGCGGGCATGATCAATCATCCCGTGACGGTCACCTTCAAACCGTACCAGGGATGGACGACCGTGGCGAACGGTCTGGATCCGGTGCCGGGACAACTCACCACCTTTTCCGCTCCGGATTTCGATCTGCTGTACGATTGCCCGACGCTCGTCGGCAACCAGGAGCAATTCCAGTTCGAAGTGAAGGGTATCCCGCATCACGTGGTGGTGGAAAACATCCCCGCGAACGCCGACCGGAACGCAATCGCAGCCGGCCTGAAACGGATCGTGACGACCGCCACGGATCTCATGGGCGACATTCCGTATCAACACTACACCTTCCTTCTCATGGGCAAGGGCGCCGGTGGCGTCGAACACCTTACGTCGGCGGCGATGCTTTTTGATGCCGGCAATCTGAATACGGAGGAGGGTGTGCGGCGTCTTCTGAGCTTTGCGGCCCACGAGTATTTTCACGCCTTCAACGTGAAGCGCATTCGTCCGATCGCGCTTGGCCCGTTTGATTACGACAGGGAAGTCTTTACGAACATGTTGTATGTTTCAGAGGGCTTCACTTCGTACTACAGCGACCTGATCATGCAGCGCGCGGGGTTCACGAGCCCTGACCAGTATCTCAACGGCATGTCGCGCTCCATCGCCGGGCTTGAGAATAAACCCGGACATCTGTTCCAATCGGTTGCGGAATCGAGCATCGATACCTGGATCAAAGCATCGTATCTGGCGCGCGACGAGAACCTGTCCAATACCACCATCTCTTACTACAATAAGGGCTCGATCATCGGCGCGTTATTGGATCTGAAGATCCGGAATGAGACGAGGAACCAAAAGTCTCTCGACGACGTGATGCGGATGTTGTACAAGGACTACTTTCAGGAGAAAAACCGAGGTTTCACGGACGAGGAGTTCCGCGAGGTTTGCGAACGCATCGCCGGAGTCCCCCTCGCAGAGATCTTCGACGACTACGTTTACGACACAAAGGAAATCGACTATCCGAAGTACTTTGCCTACGCGGGGCTTAAGATCGACACGGAGCTCCGGGCGCAACCCGGGGCGGCCACCCTGGGCGTGGTGATGGACAACAACAATCAGATCATCTCGTGGATCCAATATGACTCACCGGCCCAGAAGAGCGGGCTCAGTGCACAGGATCAGATCCTGGCCATCGACGGAGTCCCCGCGGGTAAAAGCAGGATGGCCGACATTCTCAAGACCAAAAAGCCGGGCGACAAGATCAAGCTTCTCGTAACCCATAACAACAGGGATAAGGAAGTCGAGGTCGTTTTGGGGCAGGACATGGAGAGAAGTTTCAAGATTCAGCGGGTCGACAATCCGACCGCACTGCAATCAGCGATCCTGAACAGCTGGCTGAAGAATAAGTGAGGAAAATATTTTCATTAGATTTCTTTGAGGAGGTTTCCATGATGAACCGTTCGAAATTCCAGTCTTTTCTTGCCGGGATTCTCTTCCTCGGCCTGCTTGTCCCCGCCCTGAGCGCCGAGACCTCGCCCGAGCAGTTTCTCGGATTCAAGATCGGCGCCGACCGCCAAATCGCCGATTACAACCAGATCAAGGCATATTTCGAGAAACTCGACCAGGAGTCCCCAAGGGTCCAGCTCGTCTCGATCGGCGAATCCACGCTCAAGAAGCCGATGTTCATGGCCGTGATCACGGCCGAAGAGAACATGGCCCGTCTCGATCGCTGCCGGGAGATCGTTCGCCGGCTCCGTGACCCGCGCACCCTGGCTCCCGAGGAGGCCAAAAAGCTTGCCGCCGAGGGAAAAACGATCCTCCTCATCACCTGCAGCCTCCATGCCAGCGAGATCGCCGCGACTCAGATGTCCATGGAATTGGCTTATAAACTTGCGACCGGCGACACGCCGTTCGACGCCGCGAAAATCCTCAGAGATGTCATCGTCCTTCTTGTCCCGACCCACAATCCCGACGGCCATCAGCTGGAGTGCGATTGGTATCGAAAGAATCTCGGCACCAAGTACGAGGGCGGTTTCATGCCCTGGCTCTACCACCCCTACGCCGGCCACGACAACAATCGCGACTGGTTCATGTTCAATCTTCCCGAGACGAGGGCCGTGACCAAAGTCCTGTATCATGACTGGCTCCCCCAGATCCATATCGACGAGCACCAGATGGGCTCCGAGGATGCGCGGCTCTTCATCCCGCCGTTCATGAACCCTCCGGTTCCCAACGTCCAGCCCCTGCTCTGGCGGAGCGTCAACCTGTGCGGCATGAGCATGGCCTACGACCTCCAGAAGAACGGTTTCCGGGGGGTCGAGCACGGGCGTAGCTTCACCGGCTGGTGGATCGGCGCCTGCGACGACACCGCCTGGCTCCATAACGTCGCCGGCCTCCTGAGCGAAATGGCCTCGGTAAAGCTGGCGACGCCGATTTATGTCGAACCCATCGAGATCACCAAGAGCTACACTCAGAAGGGGATGGAATTTCCCGACCCCTGGCCCGGCGGCTGGTGGCGGCTTCGCGACCTCGTCGATTACGAACTGACGCTGTCGCTCAGCCTGGTCAAGACCGCCGCCCTTTTCAAGGATGATTTCCTTTTCAATTTCTACCAGATGTCCAGGAACTCCATCGAACAGGTGGACAAGAACCAGCCTTACGCTTTCGTCATCCCCGCGGCCCAGCATGACTATCCGACGACGCTCAAGATGATCGAGATCCTGATGTTCGGCGGAGTCGAAGTTCATCAGGCCGCAGCGGATTTCGTCGCGGGCGGCAGGATCTATCCGGCCGGCTCGTTTGTGGTCAAGCTGGCCCAACCCTACAAGCCTTACGCCTGGGCCCTGCTCGAACGCCAAAAATATCCCGACCTGCGGCAGTATCCGGGCGGTCCTCCCATTCCTCCCTACGACAACGCCGGATGGACCCTGCCCCTCCAAATGGGGGTCACCTGTGATCAGGTCGACGAGCCTTTCCAGGCGAATCTGACTAAGCTGGAGAAGGCCCCGACGCCGTCAGCTGCCAAACCCGACGCTTCCGCCGCCTACTTCGTCCTTGATTCCCGCCTCAACGCCTCCTATAGCGCAGTCTTTGGCCTGCTCAAAGAAAAGGCCGAGGTTTTCCGCTCCAAGGGGGCCGTCAAGGGGACGGGCTTCGAAGCCGCCGCTGGAAGTTTCCTGGTTAAGGCCGGACCCGAGGCCCAAAAGCTTCTGGCCGGCTTCACGGAGAAGGAAGGCCTAACCGTTCATGGCCTGGCCGACATTTCATCAATCGCCAAAGCCCCGCTCAAGAATTCGCGTATCGGTCTCTATCAATCGTGGAGGGCGAGCATGGATGAGGGTTGGACGCGGTATGTCTTCGATACCATGGGCGTCGCCTATAAAACCCTGCACAACGATGCCTTCAAGGGAGCGAAGGGCAAGAAGATGGATCTCCGGGCCGCCTACGACGTGATCGTTTTCGCCGACGAAGACGCGAACATCATCAAGACCGGAAATATCGACCCGGCTTCCGAATATGCCCGGTATTACACGGGCACTTTCCCGGCCGAATACGACGGAGGGATCGAAAAAGAAGGCGTAGATGCCTTGAAAGTCTTTGTCGAAGCCGGCGGGATCCTGGTGACCGTGAATAACGCCTGCGGTCTGCCCCTGAAGGAATTCCAGATCCCGGCTCGAAACACGCTGGAGAAGGCGGATCGGACAAAATTTTTCTGCCCGACTTCTCTGCTGAGAATCGATGTGGACAACACGACTCCGATCGGATACGGCATGCCGGCCAAAGCGGCGGCGATGTTCATCGAGAGCCCCGGCCTGGCCACCTGGATTCCGATGACGGGAGACTGGGACAGGAAAGTCGTGGCCAGCTATCCGGAGGGCGATGTCCTTCTCAGCGGCTGGCTCCTGGGCGAGGACCTGATCGCCAGGAAGGCGGCCGTCGTGGACGCGAGCTATAAGAGCGGACGCATCATCCTGATCGGCTTCGCTTCCCAGAGCCGGGCGCAGACCCACGGCACCTACAAGTTCCTGCTTAACGCCCTGCTCTATCCGCAGGCCGAGCCGAAATAGGCTGCAAGGACAGGAATCAGCTCAACAATCCCGAATCAAGCCGAGAAATCTCCGATCTCCGGCCCGGCGAGAAGCGCATCAACAAGACAAACGCTTTAGTCAAGGAGTTGTATGAGAAGATGCCCTATGCCCGGCTGATCCAGACAGTTCCTGGATTTGGGATATTTTTAGCTGACCATCATCTACCGGATGTTTAAAGAGAATCGTCCCTATATTCCGCATAAGAGATGATAAAGAAAACGATCGGCCGCCCTCGGCAAATTCTTAACGGGCCGATGAGGTCGCGTTCCGGATAAGATTAAGGGGCCGGGACCTGACGTTAGAGTGTGTGCGGACATAGCCTTCGGGCTAGGGGCACGAATAGAAGGATGGTCCACAAGACCTAGAGAGAAGGCAAGAGAAGAAAGGAGAAGAAAATAGAAAAAATCCCTTTCATCACATCATCATAGAAAGAATTTACTTTTTCCGCGGCATGGCGAATTCCCGCTCTTGGCGATGAATCTCCCCTCCTGACCATACCGGAATTGTATCGGAGGCTGAGCGGCGATGTCAACAGAAAGGCGGCATCCGAAGCGCAGGCAGAGGCAAGAAACCCTCTCGCGCCGGTCCAATAAAGATAGACTCCCCCTCTCCTGACAATGAAACGATCAAAAATATTCCCCGATCTCCTCAGCTGGAGAGAGCGCTATCTGCTCGAAGACATGGGACGGCGGAGGCTTCGCCGCCACAAACGTCAGCTTCAGATGATCGATAATCCGGTCCACAACAGCCTACTCCGTGATGAAAGCGATGATCTTCATCGTCCCCCCGCACGGGGGGCAGATCATCGGGTCAACCTCGTAGACTTGCTCAATTGGCAGAGCCGCAGACTTTTAATCTGCGAGTTGTAGGTTCGAGTCCTACACGGGCCATTCCGTTCCTTCCCCGCTCCGTGCATCACCCGTATCGTTGTTGTATAATACCAGCAGAATCTCTTTCGGAAAGGAGGAGGGACACATGGCAGGTTATTTTGGACCGATTGAAGAACAGACTCTCAAGAACAAGTATTTTCGTCAGGTTTTATTCACCGGCAAGCACTGTCAGCTCGTCGTGATGTGCCTGCAGCCGGGCGAAGAGATCGGCCATGAGGTGCATCCCGATGTCGACCAGTTCTTCCGCGTCGAGCAGGGGGAAGCCAAATTCGTCCTGAATGGTTCGGAGGAGCACGTGGTCCAAAAGAACGAGGCCGTTATCGTGCCGGCCGGCACATACCATAATGTCATCAACACATCAAAAACCACGCGGTTGAAGCTGTATACCGTCTATTCCCCACCCAACCATCCGGATGGCACCGTTCATAAGACCAAGGCCGAGGCTGAAGCCGCAGAGAAGCACGGGCACCATTGAGGACGTGTGAGGACATGCCTTAGCTGCTGCCACACACATTCTTAAAAAAATAAACTCGTCTTTTCCGCCGCCGGCGAACCCTGGCCTATCGAGCCGTGCTATAATCGGCTGGTTCATGCGCAGCGTGCTCCTCGCTGTTGTCTATCTTTTTCTGACCCTCCCTGCCATCCCGGTGCTTCTCGTCTGCGTGCTTTTCTGGCGCCGGGAAGCTTTCCTTGTCTGCGGGTGTTGGATGATGCGAGCCTGAGGGATATTTTGCTTTTTCGCGCCAAGCGACTTTCCCTCCCATTAAGCTCGGAACCGGCACCTCCCGTCAGGAAATGATGATATTCCCGGCCGCAGATCGAAATCGAGAACGCGGCCATCGTCACAAAACGGGCGACCCAACCCGATGAGCGGGCTTGAAAAGCCTCCTGCCTTTCAGATTTCCTGTCAATCCAGAGCCATGCACCGTTCAGTTCTGTGC
>Ga0315288_10001759_pt1 | contig 28066 bp, 32 predicted proteins | sample YL17G11_20_MG_FD_203454 | JGI IMG/M metagenome (GOLD analysis project Ga0315288, IMG submission 203454) | Sediment microbial communities from Yellowstone Lake, YNP, Wyoming, USA - YL17G11_20 | ecosystem: Environmental > Aquatic > Freshwater > Lake > Sediment | place: USA: Wyoming | collected... | reverse complement strand
ATCGGCGAGAACCTCATGATCGTCTCCAACGGCTCGGGGGACCCCATCGCGGGAAGGCCGGGCTTCGACGGCATGGGAAAGGTCCAGCAGAAGTTCCTCGAAATGTCCAACGTCTCCGTGGTCAGGGAGATGGTGAACATGATCGTGGCTCAGAGGGCGTACGAGCTGAACTCGCGGGCGATCCAGACATCCGACTCGATGCTCGCGACGGCCACCACGCTGAAGAGGTAAGCCGCCTCCCATGAGACCGTCCTGTGCCCCACTGGCGATCGCGCTTGCGCTGGCGGGCGTCATCGCCGCCCCCGCTGCGTGCGGCGCCGCCCTCTACGTGAACCGCACGGCGATCGTGGAGCCGGGCGAGGTGAGGCTGCGCGATCTCGTGCGGGCGACCGGGGAGCTCTCCGCGGCAGCCCGCGAGACTCTGGAAACAGCGGTCGCCACGGTGTCGGGAGCGCTTCTCGTGGTGCCTGCCCGGCTGTACAGCGGGCTGCTGGAAAGGGCTTTCGGAGCGGACTCCATCCTTGTCGGATCGCGAACGCTCGTCGTTCCCCGTGGCCTGCTGGCCGACGACGGGGTGCGGCTGTTCGGCGACCTCGCGGAGTTCCTCTGGCAGCAGGGGGTGCTGGGGGAGGAGCGGGCGGAGCTCGAGGTCGCACAGACACTGGACGGAAGCTTTCCCTCGGGGGTTCCCTCGGGGGTTCCCTTGGGAGTTCCCTCGGGGGTTCCCTCGGGGGTTCCCTCGGGGGTTCCCTTGGGAGTTCCCTCGGGGGTTCCCTCGGGGGTTCCCTCGGGCGCCTCCCCTTTCTTCAAGCTCACGCGGAGCGCGGCCATTTCGGGCGCGCGGGAGATCACCTGCTCCGTGTCCATGTCGTCGTCGGAGCCTCCAGTCGGCTCGGTCAGGGTTCGTGTGCGCACGGCCGTCGCGACCGCGCCTGGGGTGAGGGCGAGCGACCGGGTGCAGGTCCTCTTTCGCAAGGGCTCCATCACCGTGGAGATGGAGGGCAAGTCACTGGCCTCCGCGGGCTTCGGCGAGAGCGTCGCTGTGCGCGTGCCGGAGAGCCTCAGGAGTTTCTCCGGCCGGGTGATCGGAAACAAGGCGGTCGAAGTTGAACTTCCGTAAGCATCTGCTTTGCGTTCTCATCCTCGCTGTCGCCTCCGGCTCAGTCGGTGCGGCGCCCTCTGTGCGCATCAAGGACATCGCGTTCCTGCGCGGCGTGAGGGAGAACCAGATCCTCGGTCTCGGGCTCGTCACGGGGCTCGCGGGCAAAGGCGACTCCTCGAGCTCGGCTCTCCTGCGGTCCACCATCTCGACCCTGGTGGCGAGCTTCGGCGTATCGGTGTCTCCCCAGGATGTGAAGAGCAAGAACTGCGCCGTTGTGATGATGAACGCGGAGCTGCCGCCCTTTGCGAGGCCCGGCGACAAGGTCGACGTCACCGTTTCGAGCATCGGCGACGCGCGCGATCTGGATGGCGGGATCCTGCTGCAGGCGACGCTCCAGGCCGCCAACGGCCAGGTCTACGCCGTGGCGCAGGGCCGGGTGGCGACCTCGCCGGACCCCGGGGGCGTGAAGACCGTTGGAACAGTGTCACTCGGGGCGATCGTCGAGAAGGAGATCGTTTCGCAGTACCTTGCGGACAACAAGGTGTCCGTGGTACTGCGAAACCCGGATTTTGTCACGGCCGACGCCGTGCGGGCCGCGATCCAGGCCGGCCTTCCCGGCGCGGTCGCCACCAGCCGCGACCCGTCGCTCGTGGAGGTCCAGATCCCCGAGGACAAGCGGCAGGACCCGGTGGGTTTCCTTGCGCAGCTGGAATCTCTCACGGTCACACCCGATGCGGCGGGAAAGGTTGTCATCAACTCGAGCACCGGCGTGATCGTCATGGGCGAGAAAGTGCGGATCGGAAAGGTCGCGGTCTCCTATAGGAACGCGAAGGTGACCGTCGGCGCGGTCCAGCGGAACGCGGTCGATGCGCCGGAGCTCTTCGTCATCGGGGAGACGGCCACCGTCGAGGACTTCGTCTCCGCTCTCAAGGCGGTGGGCATGAAGACCGACGCTCTTATTGGGGTCATGCGGGCCGTCGAGCGGTCCGGCGCGCTGTTTGGGACCCTCGTGGTGATGTAGGAAAGGACGGACGGATGCTGGTGACTGGCGCGGGCACTGCGTATTCCAATCCCCTCAACCATTCGCAGGTGAGGAAGCCGGTGGACAAGTCCAGCGAGTTGTACAAGGCCTGCGTGGACTTCGAATCCCTGTTCATCAAGCAGATGCTCGACGTCATGCGGAAGACCGTAAAGAAGGAAGGGCTCCTCGGGGGGGGTATGAGCGAGGAGATCTTCACGGACATGCTGTACGACGAGTACTCGAAGAAGATGGCCGAGACGGCCCAATTCGGTCTTGCGCAGACGATTTACGACCAGGTTTCATCGAAACTATAGTCAACAAGTGTCTATAAAAGCATACAGAACGTGCCTCCAACCGAAAACCGATCAAGGCGAATTGTACAATTCCTTATAGAGCAATTAATTGAATCGTGATTAGGAGAAGCACCCTCTTGGCATGATTATTGCTCTATTTTATGCAGGAACCTTGGATGGGCAGGAATAGGGACGTGACAGCTTCATTTGAAGACAACCTCAAATCCTATTTTAGCCAGATAAAGACCGCAAGGCTTCTTACCTTCGAGGAGGAGCTTGCGCTTTCGCGGCGCATCCAGGCCGGCGACGAGGACGCCCGCAGGCAGCTCATAGAAAGCAATCTCCGCCTCGTCGTCCGCATCGCGAAGAATTACCTTACCCCGGAAGTCTCCATCCTCGACCTGATCCAGGAGGGGAACATCGGGCTCATGCGGGCCGTCGGCAAGTACGACTTTCACAAGAACGTGCGGTTCAGCACGTATGCATCCTGGTGGATCAAGCAGGCCATCGTGCGGTCGCTCTCGAACAAGAAGCGCGTCATCCGCCTGCCCCACAGGCAGGAGGAGAAGCTGCGCAAAATCAACAAGGTGTACAACACCCTCTCACAGGTGCTGATGCGCGAACCGACCCTTGTCGAGATCGCCGAGGAGATCGGCCTGGAGGAGAATGAGGTCGCCGTCATCATCAACTCCTCGAGCTCCGTTGCATCCCTGGACTCTTCAGCGTCCACCGAAAATGGAAGCCTTCATGACATGGTCGAGGACATGTCGTTCAACCCGGACCGGGAGCTCATGCGCAAGACGATCCGGGAGGACACCCTGAAACTCCTGGACGGGCTGCAGGAGAAGGAGAAGCAGATCCTCCTGTACCGCTTCTCCTTCATGAGCGGCAAGCGCCACACCCTCAAGAAAATCGGCGACGAACTGGGCATCTCGCCCGAGACGGTTCGGCAGATCGAGATCCGCGCGCTCAAGAAACTCAGGAGCTTCTCCGACGATCTGAAGGAGTATGTCTACAACTGACGGTCCGGAGTGAGGGATGGCCCGCCGCTCCCGGACGGGCTTCCGGCTCGCCGTCCTGATCCTCCTTTTCATTTCAACAGGCCTTCTCACCGTCCTCGTCGCCTGCCCGCCGGCAGCGAAACGTCGCGCCGAGCTGCCTGCCGATCGCCAGACCGGCCGACAGCCCGAAGCGCCCCAGCCGCCATCGGCGGAGCGCGAGGCCGTTGTCTCGGAACCGTCGGGCGGCGTTCCTCCCACCGCACCGCAGCCCGAGTTGAAGGGAAGGATGGCGGTCATCATCGACGATGCGGGCTACGACCTCGCGGAACTGGAACCGTTTCTGGAGCTCCGCATCCCCCTCGCCATCGCCGTGCTGCCCAACCTTCCCAACAGCCGCGAGGCGGCGCGGCGGGTCAGGCAGGCGGGGAAGGAGCTGCTGCTCCACTGCCCCATGGAGCCTGAAGGCGAAGAAAACCCGGGACCCGGCGCCCTGCTCACGGGGCAGAGCGACGCCGAGACCATGCGGCTTCTGGCAGCGGCCCTCGAGACGGTGCCCGGCGCCTCCGGGCTCAACAATCACATGGGATCGAAGGCGACCACCGATGAAGAGCTGATGACGACCGTTCTGCGCGCCCTCGGGGAAAAGGGCATGTTCTTCGTCGACAGCAGGACGACTCCCGACACGGTGGGGGGGCGCGTCGCTGCCCGGCTGGGCGTGCCGTATCTCGAGCGCGACGTTTTCATCGACGCCGCGCATTCCGACGGCGAGATCGCTGACGCCTTCGCGTCGGGCATCGCGCTGGCCGCCCGGCAGGGATCCGCCGTCCTCATAGGCCATGTACAGAACGGCGGCGTTCTCGCTATACTGCGCGCCAGCGATCGAGCGCTGCGGGAGGCGGGAGTGAAGCTCTCGACCCTTTCGGATATTCTCGATCGCCAGGGGAGGGGACCCATCAGGTGAGGATTCTGGGGATCGAAAGCTCCTGCGACGAGTGCGCCGCGGCCGTCGTGGAGGACGGGGCGCGCGTGCTCTCATCCGTCGTGCTCAGCCAGGTCGACTTCCACAAGCCCTACTACGGCGTCGTGCCCGAGATCGCCTCGCGCAAGCACATCGAATGGATCCGCGCGGTGATCCAGGACGCGCTGGGGCAGGCAGGCACGCCGGCGGCGGATGTGGATGCCGTCGCCGTGACTTTCCGTCCCGGCCTGATCGGGTCCCTTCTCGTCGGTCTCTCCTTCGCCAAGGGGCTGGCCTGGGCGCTCGGAAAGCCCCTCGTCGGCGTCGACCACATTCTCGCCCACCTGTACGCCCCCCACCTCGAGGGCGAGATCAGCTACCCGTACCTCGGGCTGCTCGTCTCTGGCGGGCACACGATCATCGCGCGGGTCGAGCACTGCGATGCGATAGAGGTGCTGGGCACGACGATCGACGACGCCTGCGGCGAGGCCTTCGACAAGGTGGCCAAGCACTACGGGATGGGGTTCCCCGGCGGCGTGGCCATCGACCGCCTGTCCCGAACCGGCGACCCGCGCTCGTTCCGGTTCCCGAAGCCGTCGCTGCACAAGGGCCACGCGCCCTACGACGTCTCGTACTCGGGACTGAAGACCGCAGTCATCCACCAGCTGGATCAGTTCTGGGACGGGACCTCCGAGAAGAGCCTGCCGAACATCGCGGCTGCGTTCCAGAGGGTCGCGATAGACATCCTCGCCGACCGCCTGATCGCTGCGGCGGCCGACACGGGGCTGCGGCGGGTCGTGGCCGGGGGAGGCGTGGCGGCGAACAGCTACCTCCGCGCCCGGCTGGGGAGAGAACGGGACCTTGAGGTGATCTTCCCGTCGCCTGCGCTGTGCACTGACAACGCGGCCATGGTCGCTGGACTGGGCTGCCATTTGTTCGCCGAGGGGAAGACGTCGACCTTCGCGCTGAACGCCGAGGCGCGCGTGCCGATGTTCAAGAGAGCGTACCCGTAGAAGCGAGCTGCACCGTTTGACATGCCATTCCCCGTACATTAGTATTCCAGCCAGGAGAAGCGGATGCACAACCTCTTCATCGCCTACGCCCCAGACACGAACGACACGAGGAGAATCGTCGACCAGGTTCGAGGGGCATTCGACGCGACAGCCTTCACCGTGACCGTCAAGAACGCCGCCGATTCGCTCCTGCCCGACCTGGCTGGGGCGGACCTCCTTGTCTTCGGGCTGCAGAAGGCGGAGGGAGGCGAGATTCCTGCCGATTTCTCAGAGCTGGTCCGGTCGCTGAAAGGCGCAAACCTGGCCGGACGCGTCGCGTCCATCTTCTCGGTTGGCTCGGAGAAGGCCTCTGCCCGGCTGCGCAAGGCGCTGCGGGACACGGACGTCTCCGTCTCCGACGAGGACCCTGTTTTCGGCGGTCAGAAGTCCGCGCGCCAGGCCGACGTCGCTGAGTGGGCGAGAAAGGTCACGGCGTTTTTCGAAGACGTTCGCCGTGTCCGGGCCTGAGATCCTGGATTCCGCCATCCGACGGATCCCCGACTTTCCGAAGCCGGGGGTGCTCTTCTACGACATCACCGGCATCCTCGCCAGACCCGATGCGTTCTCCTTCTGCATCGACCGGATGGGAGAGCTGTACGCGGGGATTCCCCTCGACGGCGTCGCTGCGATCGAATCCCGGGGATTCGTTTTTGGGGCGCCTTTCGCCAGGGAGCGCCGCCTCCCGCTCATATTGTTGAGGAAAAAGGGGAAGCTCCCCGGCGAGACCTGGCAGACGCGGTTCACTCTCGAGTACGGCGAGGACGTGCTGGAAGTGCACAAAAGCGACGTGCGCCGGGGCATGAGCATCCTGCTCGTCGACGACCTCATCGCAACGGGAGGGACCCTGCGAGCCTCCATCCAGCTGCTCTCCCAGGGGGGCGCCAGGGTCGCGGCGATCTTCGGCGTGGTCGGCCTGCCCTTCCTCCGCTACGAGGAGGCGCTCAAGGGGTACCCCGTGACCACCCTCATCCAGTTCCAGGGAGAATGCACCTAGGCAGACCGGGCGTCGCCCCCCCCTTTCAGCAGATGCGGGGGAGGAGCAGCCCCCTCGGATAATCGAGCACGCTGCTTCCCCCGATGCGGGTCCGCATCATCACGGTGCGCGGATGACGGGCGCTCACCCTTCCGACCGCCTGCGCTTCGCGCCCCGCGGGGAGTGCGTGCAGAATGTCCAGGGCTTCCTGCCGGGCGCAGTCCGCGACGATCGCGACCAGCACTCCCTCGTTGGCGACCTCCAGGGGATTGAGACCGAGCAGGTCCGACACCGTCCGCACCTCCGCACTGACCGGAAAGGACTCCTCCTCGACCTCGATTCCCCAGGCCTGGCCGCTGGAGCCTCCGTTTCCCGCGATCTCGTTCAGGACAGCGGCGACCCCTCCTCGGGTCGCGTCCCTCATGAACCGCAGCGAATCCCCCAGGGCGAAGAGCCCCGATGCGAGGGGAAACAGCAGGCAGGTGTCGGAGCGCAGGCCGGCGCCGACGGGCAGAGATTCCCGGGCCGCGAGCACTGCAAGGCCGTGCGCGCCGATGGGAGCCGACACGATGACCGCGTCCCCCTCCGTGATCCGGGTCGGGGAGACGGGATAGGGGAACAGCCGCCTGCCGATCCCCGTCGTCGTGATGTACACCCCTCCCCCCGTGCCCCTCGGCACGACCTTGGTGTCGCCGGTGACGACCCGGGTGGCCGCCTCGCGCGCCGCTTCCGCGGCGGACTGAACCACACGGCGCAGATCGTCGAGCGGGAATCCTTCCTCGATGATGAGGGCGAGCGAGAGGCAGACCGGCTCGGCTCCGCTCACGGCGAGGTCGTTGCATGTGCCGAAAACGGCGAGCCGGCCGATGTCGCCCCCCGGAAAGAAGGGCGGATCGACAACGTACCCGTCGGTCGTCACGAGCAGCTCCGCCCCGGGCGAGATCGGCCCCGCGTCGGAAAGCTCGCAGTACGCCTCCGAGCGGAAGGCGGGGTAGATCACGGTCTCGACGAGCTCCCGCGAGAGCGCCCCGCCGCTGCCGTGTTCGAGCCGGATCAGGCGGGGATTGCTCACAGCCGCCCCGGCCCGTAGCGGAACCAGGCTGCGCACGTTCCCTCCGCGGACACCATGCACGGCCCGACAGGATCGTCGGGAGTGCACCGCGAGGCGAACAGCCCGCACTGCGGAGGGTCGGCTTCGCCCGCGACCACTCTCGCGCACAGGCAGCCGGGGGCTTCCGTGTCGACGGCGGTCGGCAGGGCGAAACGGACTCCAGCGTCGAAGCGCGAGAGATCGGGCCTCAGTCCCAGGCTCCCTCCGTCGATGCGGCCCAGTCCCCGCCAGGGTTCCGAGCGGGGCTCGAGTGATTCCGCCATCAGACGCAGCGCCTTCGCATTTCCGCCCGGCTTCACTACCCGCGGGTAGGCGTTCTGCACCTCGTGCGTGCCTGCGCTGAGCTGTCGCAGGGCGAGGAGGATGCCCAGCAGCATGTCCAGGGGCTCGAACCCCGTGATCACCCCGGGGATGCCGCCCGGCTCCCTGAGGAACGCGTATGCCTCGCTGCCGATGACCGCGGACACATGTCCGGGGAGCAGGAATGCGTCCACGCCCGTCCCCGTGCGGCCAAGAAGGAAGAGGAGGGCAGGCACGATGGTCTTGAACGCCGTGTAGAGAAGGAGGTTGTCGATCCCGCGATCCCGCGCGGCCAGCAGAGCGGAGATGACCGTCGGGATCGTGGTCTCGAAGCCGATGCCGAGGAACATGACGGGCTTCTCCGCCGCCCCGGCCAGACCGATCAGCTCGGCGGGCGAATAGATCATCTTCACGAGACCCCGGCCCGTGAGGGAGCCGAGGGTGGCGCCGGTTGAGCCGGGCACCTTCAGCATGTCGCCGAAGCTCGCGACGAGCGCGAGTCCCGCTTCCGCGACCGCGATCGCGTTGTCGAGGTACCCGGCAGGGGTCACGCAGACGGGGCAGCCCGGTCCCGAGACAAGGCGGACGGACTCGGGCAGCAGGGAGGCGATCCCCTGCCTGCGCAGCTCGACGGTGTGCGTCCCGCAGACCTCCATCAGCTTCACGGGTCTGCCGATGCGGGCAGCGACCGCGCGGATCTCCCCGACGAGCTCGGAGGCGAGAATCCTCTCATCGGCGCTCTGCGTGCTCACCCGTCAATTCCCCTGTCCAAGCTCCGCCATCCGCCGGAACAGGGCGAGCCTCTGCTCGGCCTCCTCGAGGGCGAGGGTCTCGATCGCGTATCCCGCGTGGATGATCACATGGTCGCCCGGTCGAGGGTCCGAGAGCAGGGAGACGTCGACCTCGATCTCCACCGCCCCCTGAGCGACCACGGCGCGACCGGACTCGAGCAGCCGGGAGATCCGCATCGGGACAGCAAGGCACATCCGATCACCTCATTTCGGCGCGAACCAGACCTGGCCGACGGAAATGCCTCCGTCGCCCGGCGGCGCCTTCTCGTTCAGGAAAACGTGAAAGCCCTCCTGTATCAAGAGGGGGAGGAGAAGCTCGCGGAGCAGGAGGTTCTGGAAGACCCCGCCGGAGAGCGCGAGGGCGGCGATGCCCGTCTCACGGCGCATCCGGCGCGCGCCCTCGATCGAGGCGAACGCGACGGCGTGGTGGAAAAGAAGGGCGAGCTCTCCCACGGGCCTCCTTCGACGCTGGGCGAGCAGCTCCTCGAGCAGCGGCCGAGAATCGATCGTGAATCCTTCCTTGAAGGGGAGAAGGGCGAGGGCGGTTCCCTCGTCGGGGGCCCCGGCTCCTTGCGCGCGAGCGCGCAAGGCTGCCCCCTCCAGGCGGATCGGGCCCTCTCCCTCGTAGGTCACCCGGTCGACGAGGCCGAGCACCGCGGCAGCCGCGTCGAAGATGCGTCCCAGCGAGGAGCAGAGCGGGCAGTTGACGCCTTTCTCCAGCATGGCGCGAACGAGGGCGATCTGCCGGTCGTCGAGCCCGGTCAATGCGTCCGCCACATTCGCGCGAGGGCCGAGGATCGAAAGGGCGATCCTGGCGGGGTTCAGCACGGCCGCCTCCCCGCCCGGCAGGCCGAATGGCTCGAAGTGCCCGAGCCTGCGGAAGTCCGACCGGGTCGCATGGAGGAACTCGCCGCCCCACGTCGTGCCGTCCGTGCCGTACCCTGTGCCGTCGAAGGCGAGCCCGATCGCTTCCTCCAGGCCGTGCTCGGCCATCACGGAGAGGATGTGGGCGAAGTGATGCTGCACGGCCAGCCGTGCCGGCCCGGTTCTCGACTGTCGGGCGCCATCCGCCTCGAACCGCTCGGCCCAACGGGTCGATCGGTACAGCGGATGCATGTCATGCACGAGCCGGTCGGGCGCCACGCCGTACAGCTCCTGCATGGCCTGGACCTGCAGGTCGAACTGCGACATCGTGGTCGGATCGTCCAGATCTCCGAGGTAGGCCGAAAGGTGGATGTCCCGGCCCCTGCCGAGGGCAGGGGCGCTCTTCAAATCGCCTCCGAGGCCGAGAACGACGCCGTCCAGCGCAGTTTCGGTGCGGATGAGCCGGGGCACGAAGCCGCGCGACCTGCGCAGGAGAAACGGCTTCGCACCCGATCCGACCCGCGCGATCGAGTCGTCTGCCCGGGAGATGATGCGCCTGTCGTTGACGAGGAAGAGCCTCGCGACGCCCCCGAGGGTGGCACGGGCCTCGTCGGGATCGGTGACGATAGGCTCGTTCGCCCTGTTGCCGGACGTCATGACGAGGTGCCCGTAGGGGATCGGAACGGTCGGGAGAAGGAAAAGCAGGATGTGAAGGGGCGTATAGGGGAGAAGCAGGCCAAGGGTATCGGTGTCCGATGCGGCCGCGAGGTGGACGGGAGCGCGAAGCCGTCGGGGGGCGATCACGATCGGGCTTTCCGTCGACCCAAGAATGGCCTCTTCGGCGCTGGTCAGCTCGCACAGTGCGCGAGCCTCCTCGATGTCGCGGACCATCAGGGCAAAGGGCTTGCGCTGCCTCTCCTTCGCGTCGCGCAGCTTTTCCATTGCCTGCGGGCGGGACGGGTCGGCTGCGAGGTGGAACCCCCCGATTCCCTGCACCGCGACGATCTCACCCCGGGCGAGGGCGCCGATGGCCTCCTCGAGAGGGTCCCCGGGGAGATCGGCGCCGCCGGCGTCAACGCAGCGCAGGCGGGGCCCGCAGAGGCGGCAGGAGTTGGTTTGAGAGTGAAACCTCCTGTTCATCGGGTCGGCGTATTCGCGCGCGCACTCGGGGCACTGCGCGAAGGGGCGCATGGAGGTGTTCACCCTGTCGAACGGAGTGCGCGCGAGGATCGTGTAGCGCGGGCCGCACTGCGTGCAGGTGATAAAAGGGTAGAGATAGCGCCGGTCCGACGGATCGAGCAGCTCGCGCCGGCAGTCGGGGCACGTGGCGAGGTCGGGAGGCACGGGAGGGAAGCTGTAGGGAGAGGAGGCGCTCTCGAGGATCTGGAAAACCGCCTCATCGACGCTCTGGGCGGGGATGTCGGTGACTTCGACCCTCTCGATCCGCGCGGCTGCAGGCAGGCTCGGCTCGAGCGCACGCGGGAAGGCGTCGACCGCCTCCGCGCTCCCCTGCACCTCCACAAGGACTTCCGAGCGGAGGTTCTTCACGAATCCGCCGAGACCCAGGCAGGCGGCGGCGCGGTACACGGCAGGCCGAAACCCCACGCCCTGGATCGTTCCGCGGTAGAGCAATCGCCTGCGCACCATGGCAACGGATCGTACTACGCCCCGCCCCGCATTGACCACCCCTCGGGGGGCGTATAGTGTGGGGGCAAAGGGGGACACGCGAATGGCGAAGGTCATCCTGAAGGCGCAGGATCTGGACGGGTACCTCACCGGGCAGGACAAGGCCCTGCTCGACGGCATGAACGGCCAGTTTGGGAAGGCCCTGGAGCTCTTCCGCGGCATCTCGGAGGATCCGCGGGCTGCGATCGACGGCGCGACGGAGCGTCTGATCGCGCTGTACAACGAGATGGGCCACGACATGAAGGAAATCGTCGCCCGTGAGCCGCGCATCCACGTGTACTCCTTCGAGACCCCGCGAGAGGTGCATGGCGAGGTGTCGCGGCTCATCGCGAAGCTGCGTGACACGCGCACGGAGCACCCCGAGTTCGTCTACTACACGCAGCGGGCCTACGAGCTGCTGTTCAACTTCGCCTTCGGCGCCGCCGCCCTGGAGAGGAAGAACGCGATAGTCGTGCGCACGCCGGTCACGCTGCCCGTGCAGAACTTCGCCGTGCACAAGATCCCGGACGTGGACGCCATGATCGAGAACAGCGTGATGTGCGTCATGCTGCGCGGCGCCCTGCTGCCGGCCATGATCATGTCGAAGGAGATCCAGGAGTACTCCTCCCGGGGCTACGTCACCCCGTTCACCCTGTTCAAGATCTCGCGCGACGATTCGAAGGAAGAGCACAACATGGAGTATGTGCTCAACCTCGACCTTTCCTACTTCGACCCCGCCTCCCTCGACGGGAAGGACCTGTTCTTCGCCGACCCCATGAACGCAACGGGGGGGAGCCTGGTCACGATCGTGAAGTACCTTCTGGAGAAGGGCGTGCGGCCGCGGTCGATCAAGTTCTTCAACGTCATCTCGGCCCTGAAGGGCGCTCTGCGGATCGTGCGCGCGCTGGAGGGGGCGGAGGTCTTCACGCTGTGGATGGACCCCGCGCTGAACGCGAAGGCCTACATCCTGCCGGGTCTCGGCGATGCGGGGGACAGGATCAACGGTAGGGACACCGACGAGACGCCGCGGAACATCATCCAGCTCATTGCCGACTACGGCGCGCAGATCACGTCGCTGTACCGGGGTCAGGTGAGGAAGATCGAGCAGACGGTGCTGGGGGGGTAGGCCCGGATCAGTGGCCGAGGTTCTCGCGGACCTTGTCGACGAGGACCTTCGGGTCGACGGGCTTCTCGAGGAACTCGTTCACCGGCAGGAAGTCCTGGTCCCGGTTCCTGTCGAACGAGAATCCGGTCTTCGTGCCGACGCTGGTGACCATGATGATGGGCACATGCAGCAGCTCGGGGTCCTGCCTCATCCTGTAGCTGACCTGGAAACCCTCGTCATCGGTGTTCATCATCACGTCGAGGATCATGAGGTCGGGTTTCCCTGCCTTCGCCTTCTCGATGGCCTCGGTCCCGTTGGTCGCCCAGTCGACGGCGTAGCCCTCGGCCTCCAGGACTATCTTCATCGACTCGAACACGTCCCTGTCGTCATCGACGATGAGTATCTTCTTCATGGCAGCAGTTCAACCTCCTCTTTGATCCTTTCGAGCATCTCGGGCACCTTCTCGCGTACCTCGGGCGACAGGCCCCTGCCGGGGCGCGCCTCGGCGAACTGGATCCCCATCAGGCGGAGGCTGCCGGCGCAACCGAGGCCGCGGGCGATTTCGACGATCTGGCTGGTGGCGAGCGAGTGGGTCGAGGCTCCGGGCCCGGAGGCGGGAAAATCCGCATCCTCGGGGCGGAACACCCGGCAACTGCCGGGCTGCCGGCGCATGTCGACCGCGTCGACGAGCAGGACGGACCCTCCCTCGGCAATGCAGGCGCCCGCCAGGAAGGGATCGCCGTCGGCCAGCACGAGCTCGACCTCGCCCCTGCCCGGTCCCGCCGGGCCGCCCCATTCGCCGCGATCTCGCTGCTCGCGCAGCAGCTCGACCAGGCGCACGCCGATTCCGTCGTCGCCCATGTCGGTGTTGCCCAGTCCGATGACCGTCACTCGCGGAACTCCACCTGGAGGAAATGCACGGAGCAGGAGATGCACGGGTCGTAGGCCCGCACCAGCATTTCGAGGGTGAGGGTCATCTGCTCCTTGGTCATGTCCCTGCCGATCATCCAGGGAACCAGCTCCCGCATGTCGTCGTCGATGCACTGCGTGTTCTGGGTGGTGGGGATGATGCAGTTGGCCTTCACCACCTGGCCGCGGTTGTCGTAGATGTAGTCGTGGAACAGGATCCCGCGGGGCACCTCCGTCGCCTCCGCGCCGCGCCCTTCGCGCAGCTTATCAGGAACGACCGGTGCTTCCCCCTTCACTCCCCGGCTGAGCAGGACATCCAGCAGCTTCAGCGATTCCTCCACGACGTGGATGGCCTCGACAAGCTGCGCAGCCGTGTTGAGGAAGGGGTTTTTCACGATGGGCTCCAGGCCCAGCGTTCCGGCAGCGGACTTCGCCAGGGGATTGAGCTTATCGAAATTGTTGTTGAACCGTCCCAGGGCGCCCACAGAGTATGAAGAGCGGGCGTGACGGCAGTGCTTGGAGGTCGAGTGGGGGACGACGAACTCGTTCGTGATGGCGAGGTACTCATCGACGGGGGTCAGCCCCGTGTCCGTCGAGGCGATCGCCCCGTCGTAGAAGGCGTACTCGTCCTCCGCGCGCAGGCCGATGTACTCGGTGCCGCGCTCGAACGCCGGAAACTTCGAAGCGAGGCTCGCCAGCAGCGAGAGGGAGGCCTTGGCGTCGGGCACCATCTGCTTGACCAGCATTTCGCGGATCCACTTCAAGTCCTCCATGCTGGGCAGCTTCGTGAACCCGCCCGGCACCAGCCTGTTGGGGTGGATCGTCCTTCCGCCCAGCCTGTCGCAGATGTCGTTGGAGAGCTTCTTCATTCGAAGGGCCATTTTCACGACGTCGGGATGGCTGCTGGCAAGGGGAACGACCGAGGGGACGCCGAGCAGGTCGGGGGCGGCCAGGAAGTAGATGTGCAGGACGTGGCTCTGCATGGTCGCCCCGTAGATGAGGAGCTTCCGCAGCAGGACGGTCTGCTCGCTCACCTGGATGCCCAGCGCCTTCTCGGTCGCCTTCAGCGAGGTCATCTGATGGCCGACGGAGCAGATGCCGCAGATGCGCGAGGTGATGAGGGCGATGTCGGTGTAGGGATACCCCTTGATCATCGCCTCGAAGTAGCGGGGCGGCTCGACGACCTCCAGGTGGGAGGTGAGCAGCTTCCCCTCCTTCATGTCGATGACGATGTTGCCGTGGCCTTCCACGCGGGTGACGTAGGGGACGGTGATGGCGAGGGTGGTGTCACTCATCGCGCTTTTCCTCCAGCTCGACGTTGTTGGAGTTGAACATATAGAAACGGTTCCTGATCTGGTGCATGGACCACTTGTACTTCTCCATGACGTCCGTCGCCGCGTTCTTGTTCAGGTCCGGCACCACCCCCCGGCAGCCGAAGCAGTAGTGGCCGTTGGACGGGCAGGCCGCGTTGCAGCCCGCCCGGGTGATCGGACCCATGCAGACGGTGCCGGATTCGAAGAGGCACTCGTTTTCCCGCGCCTTGCACTCGACGCAGACCGCGTATTCGGGGATCGTGACCTGCTTGCCCGTCAGCATCGCCGAGAGCACGCGCTTGAACTCCTGGTTGTCCATTGGGCAGCCGGGAACCACGTAGTCGACCTTCACCACGTCCGAGACTGCCTGGGCCTTGATGGAGGGGAACAGGTACTTGTCCTTCCCGTAGACCTCCTCCTTCACGGCGTCGATGTCCATCCTGTTCCTGATCGCGTTCACCCCGCCGATGTGCGCGCAGGCGCCGAGGGCGACGAGGACGGAGGCCTGACGCCGTATCTTGTGGATCCGCTCCACGCAGTGCGGCGTGCTGATCGAGCCCTCGATGAACGCGATGTCGTAGTCTTCCCGCCTGTCCGAGATGGCCTCGCGGAAATTGACCAGCTCCACGAGCCCGAGGATGCCGAGGATGTCGTCCTCGAGGTTGAGCTTGGACAGCTGGCAGCCTTCGCAGCTGGTGAAGTCGAAGAAGGCGACCTTCGGCCTGCTCATCTGATGGCCTCCTTGAGGTCCTTGATCTTTGCGTAGTTGAACACGGGGCCCTCCTGGCAGACGTAGATGTTGTTGATCTGGCAGTGGCCGCACTTGCCAACGCCGCACTTCATCTTGCGCTCGAGGGAGACGTAGACCTGCTCGTCGCGCAGCCCCTTGGAGCGCAGGGCGAGGATTGCGAACTTGTACACGACCGGGGGGCCGACGATGGCGGCGACTGTCTTGGGCAGATCGAGGGAGAGATCGGGGATCAGCGTCGTGATGACCCCGACGTGCCCCGTCCAGCCCCCCGCCGGCCGGTCCACGGTCACCTTGTACTCCAGGTCCTTGCGGCCTTCCCATCCCTTTCTTTCCTCGTTGAAGAGGAACTCCGCGGGAGTCTTCGCGCCGTACAGGATGATGATCCGGCCGAACCTCTTCCTGTTTTTCAGATCGATGAGCGTGTTGATGAGCGAGCGCAGGGGGGGCAGGCCGAGGCCCGCGGCCACGAAGATCGTGTCCTTGCCCTCGAACTCCTCCACCTGGAAGCCCTTGCCGAAGGGCCCTCGGATGCCCACCTTGTCTCCGGCTTTCAGCCTGTGCAGGGCCTCGGTGACATTGCCGACCCTTCGCACGACCATCTCGAAGGAGCCCTTCTTGAGGGGCGAGGAGCTGATCGAGATCGGCGCCTCGCCGATGCCGAAGAGGGACACCTGGACGAACTGGCCGGGCTGGTGCCCGAGGTCCCTTCCTCCCGGCAGTTTCACCTCGAAGAAGGTCTCGATCTCGGTCAGCTTCTCGACGTGGACGACCTCGGATACCTCGGGAACGTAGATGTTTTTCGCTTCCATGGGCTCCTCCTACAGCAGCGCGTTCATCACGTCGACGATGCTGATTTTCGCCGTGCACTGTCGCACGCAGCGCCCGCAGCCGACGCAGAACGGCCGTCCCTTCTCATCGGTGATGTAGGAGAACTTTCTCGACATCCTGTGGCGGACCCTGTCGTTGCGTTTCTCGCGGAAAGCCTCACCACCGGCGACGGTGGTGAAGGAGAGGAACTGGCAGGAATCCCACCTGCGAAGCCGCATGCCCTCGTCCGAGCCGAGGACGGTCTGATCGTCCACGTCGAAGCAGTAGCAGGTGGGGCAGACGATGTTGCACGTGCCGCAGGAGTAGCATTCCCGCGCGGTTTTCTGCCAGATGGGATGGTTGTACGCGCCGTGGAAGATCTCACGGATGCCGGCCACCGACTGCTTGAGCTTGTTCTTGAAGTGCACGACGGGGTACCCCGTTCTGTCGCATTTCACGAGCAGGCCTCCGAGCTCGCCGAGCAGCTGCTCGCCTTTCTCGGTAAGCGCCTCGATTCTCCACAGATCGTCGAACCTCGTGAGGAACGCGTCGAAGCCCTCCCGCAGGCTGAGCGGGATGCCGACGGAATCGGCGAAGTGCTGCTCGTCGGGCTGGTAGCCCACGCCCACGAAGACGGCGTTCTCGCGCTTGGCCAGGTAGGTCTCGTCGGGAACGCCCGTGCGGAAGGCGTGATCCAGCCGAAAGAGCCCCTGCAGCTCGTAGTTGTGTACGCCGAAGAAGACCGTCGGCGCGGCGTCGATCTGCGGCGCCCGGGCGGACTGCGCCTTCCTGTCGTAGCTGAGGATGAGATCGATCGGCGGGAGGAAGAACTTCTTGAGGGGGAGGATGGTGGTCGGGTAGTCGAGAATGACCGCCCCCGGATCGGTGATCACGGAGAAGATGAAGCTCTGCCCCTTCCGAATCGGCGCGATGATTCGGTGCTTTTTCGCCAGGACCGAGACCGCTTCAGAAACCTTCTCCCTCGGGATGGCCTTCTGAGTCATGGTGCCTCCTCGATCTGATGAGCCTTGTCGCGAACCCCATCATACATGCGAGAGGGAGTCTGTCAAGATATCGCGCGTGCGTGCGCGATTCGCCCGGTTCAGACTTGTCGTTGGCGGGCAGCTTTGATAGTATCCGTAGCCGATGATTGTTTTTCTGCTGACCGCGATGCCCCTGCTGTTCGCTTTCGCTCTCCTGCTTCCCTGGGACGAGGGCAAGGCGCCGCAGAAGCTCTTTCTCGTGTTCCAGTTCCTGCGCGGGGTCCTCCTCTTCTTTCCCGCATGGCTGATCCTGCTCGTGCTGCGGAGCATCGCGGGGTTCGCGTACAGCGGGTTCCCCCTGTTCCTCTCTCTTCTCGCGCGCGACCACCTGCCGCCCATCCTGCTCGCGGCGGGCGGGTTCCTGCTCGTGGTGCGCTCGATCGAGTACCCCTCATCCGATGAAGGGGTTTTCCTCACCGCAGTTTCCTACCTGTCAGGCTTCTTCGCGATGATGAGCGTCGCGGATTTCGTTTCTGGCTACGGCCGCTGGGATGCACACGCTCTGTTCCTGCTGCCCGTGTCGCGCGTCGCCGTCGTGCTTTTCCTCGCGGCTGTTGCGCGGCGCTTCGAGCGCTGGAGGGGGAGTGCCGGCGCGGCCTACTGCGCCGTGGCGGCGGGCGCCGCGGTGCTCGCGTGCACGGCAAGCCTCCTCTTCAGCGTGAACCTTGGGGTCTTCGCGTTTGTGCTGGTGAGCCTGTTCTTTGTCGCTGCGGCGGTTTTCGCCGCGGCGACGTTCCCCCGCGTTCTGGTGGGGCGCTAATCGCGCCCTTATGCCATTCCAGAGCTTCCCAGAACGTCCTTGTTCTTGCGCACGATGAGCTTCGTGAGCTCGTCGCGGGCGGGTCCGAGGTACTTGCGAGGGTCGAAGTTCTTGGGATCCTCCGCGAAAGACTTGCGGATCATGGCGGTCATCACAAGCCTCCCGTCGGAGTCGATGTTGATCTTGCACACCGCCGAGCGGGCCGCCTTGCGCAGCTGATCCTCGGGCACGCCGATCGCTCCCTCCATCTTCCCGCCGTACCTGTTGATGATGTCCACGTATTCGGGGATGACCGAGGAGGCGCCGTGCAGGACGATGGGGAAACCGGGGATTCTCTTCTCGACCTCCTCGAGAATGTCGAAGCGCAGGATGGGAGGGGGATCGCCGGGCTTCACCTTGAACTTGAAGGCGCCGTGCGAGGTGCCGATGGAGATCGCGAGGCTGTCGACGCCGGTCTTCTTCACGAAATCCTCGACGTCCTCGGGATTGGTGTAGTGCGATTTCTCGGCGGACACTTCGTCCTCGATGCCGGCGAGGACACCAAGCTCCCCTTCAACCGTCACGTCATGCGTGTGCGCGTATTCCACGACCTTCTTCGTCAGCTCCACGTTCTTCTCGTACGGGTGCGCCGAACCGTCGATCATGACCGAGGAGAAGCCGGTCTCGACGCACGAGACGCACAGCTCGTAGGTGTCTCCGTGGTCGAGGTGCAGGGCGACGGGAATGGGGGTGCCGGATGCCCGAATGATCTCCATCGCGCCCTTGGCCATGTACTGCAGCAGGATCTGGTTCGCGTACTGGCGCGCCCCCTTGGAAATCTGCAGGATGACTGGAGACCTGCTCTCGATGCATCCGTTGATGATGGCCTGCAGCTGCTCCATGTTGTTGAAGTTGTACGCGGGGATCGCGTACTTGCCCTTCATCGCTTTGCGGAACATCTCTCTTGTGTTGGAGAGGCCGAGATCCTTGAAATGAGTCATGAGTTCCCCCTTCTGGTCACTGGACTAATATCCTGTGAACAGAATACACTGTCAAGGGCGTGAAAGCACCGATCCATCGCTTCGCTGTATTCCTTGCGCTCTTCGCACTCACCGGCTGCTGGCGGGGGAGGCTCCTCGTGTGCGGGGAGCTGCCGTTCTGGGCGTCGCTCGGCGAGCCGAGGCGCGCACAGGCAGCGCTGGCGGTTCGCTCGATTCTCCACGGGTACCTGCCGACGTTCCTGTACATTGGCGCGCAGGAGAATCCGCGCGAGCGGCTCGTCGCGGCGCTCACCGCCGGGCGGTTCAGCGCGGCCGTCGTAGGCCCCCTGCTGTCCCTCGAGGCTGCGGGCTTCGTGAACGGGTTTCCCAGGGTCAGGTTCCTCATCGTCGGCGGCCTGCCGGGCGCGAGCGACGCTGTCAACGTGACGCGGCTCACCTTCGACCGCACTGATGCCTATCGCCTGGCGGGCGAGGGCGCGCAGCTCTCCCTGGCGGCGGGCCCCCCCGGGGGCAGGCTCGGCGTGCTGGCTGCAGGGGATGCTGCCGCGGCAGCAGCAGAGGATGAGGTGCGCGCTTTCTTGGAAGGCGCCGGACCCGAGGGCGAGCGCGCCGTGGTGCGCGCCGTCGACGAGCCCGCGGATGCCGCGAAGGTGAAACGGGCCGTCGAGGAGATGAGGGGCGAGGGGGTCGAGATATTCCTGCCCCGGCTCGCGGGCCTCGACGCAGCCTGCCTGGAGGCGCTGCGCGATGCGGGCGGGTGCGCCGTGGCAGCCGACTGGGAGGCCTCGGAAGCCTTTCCCCGCCAGGTATTCCTGTCCATCGAGGAGCGGACGATCGACGGCATCGGGCTGTGTCTGGGCGGCCAGGAGGGCGGGGTCGTGAAGGGGACGGTCGGCCTCGCGTGCGGGAAAGCGCGCACGGTGCCGCCCGAGATCAGGAAGAAGGGACGCTGCAGATGAGCGAAGAGGCCCGTCGGCCCGAGTGGCTGCGAAAGGGCAAGCCGATCAATCCCGCCGTCATCGCGAGCAAGGCGCGCATCGCCCACCTCGGGCTGCACACCGTCTGCGAGTCGGCGCGCTGCCCGAACCTGTCGGAATGCTACCAGTCCGGCAATGCGACGTTCCTCATCCTGGGGGACGCGTGCACGAGGAACTGCGGCTTCTGCGCGGTCGGGCACGGAACGACGGCTGGGCCGGACCCCGAGGAGGGCGTGAAGATCGCCGAGTACATGCGCAGGATGGAGATCCGCTACGCCGTGATCACCTCCGTGACGCGCGACGACCTCCCTGACGGTGGAGCGGGGCACTTCGAGCGCGTCGTCGCGGACATCCGCGCGGCGCTCCCCGCCGTTGGCCTGGAGCTGCTCGTGCCGGATTTTCGTGGAAGCCGGGAGGCTGTCCAGCGAGTCGCCCGCCTGCCCATCCAGGTCTTCGGACACAACCTGGAAACCGTGGAGTCCCTGTACGGGCGGGTTCGGGCCGGCGCCGACTACCGCAGGTCCCTCGAGGTGCTCAGGATCGCTGCCTCGGCCCGCGTCGGAGGCGTCCGCATCAAATCGGGCATAATGGTGGGTCTCGGCGAAGCCGACGACCAGCTCGAGGGGCTGTTCTCGGACGCGGCGGGGGCGGGGGTCGAGATCCTGACCATCGGCCAGTACCTCCGTCCCTCGTGGAGCAACGTTCCCGTGGCCCGCTACCTCGAGCCCGAGCAGTTCGAAGAGCTCGCAGGGCTGGCGCGCGCCCGGGGCATCCCCGCGGTGCAGGCCGGGCCGTACGTGCGCAGTTCCTACCTTGCCGAGGGCGTGTACCGCGCGGGGGAAAAAAATTTGACAACGGCATGCCACGGAAATATAATTTCGGATGAATCGTATACCGACTGAACCGCGTTTCGGTAGAAGGAGAAGGGCATGAGGCCAGGACTGCGAGCGTTTTTTCTTTCGACGCTTCCCCTGCTACTGCTGGTGTGCGCCGCGATGGTCTCGGCGGACGAGATCACGATGAATCTCCAGTCGAAGGTGATCGTCTCCTTCGACGATCCGGATTCGGGACTGTGGATCGTGCAGGGAAGCAAGTTCGCAACCAAGGACTACCCCCAGACATCGGTCGTGAGGGCATGGCCGGACTCGCTGTACGGGCGCAACCCCGAGCGAAAGGACCTGTTCGCGCTGGGCATCCATGGCCGCTTCGACAGGAAGGGATACAATTCGATCGAGATCATCCCCGCCAGGAAGGGCGGCGATGGCAAGCTCGTGCCGACCACCCTTCCGCTTCCCGGACGGGTGAAGTCCCTCGATCTGTGGGTGTGGGGCTCGAACTACAACTACACCATGGATGTCCACCTGAGGGATTTCGAGGGAATCGACAGGGTTCTCCATTTTGGTTCACTGCAGTATGTGGGCTGGAAGAACATGTCCGTGACGATCACCGGCAACATCCCGCAGTCGCGGCGCTACATTCCCCGGTTCCAGGCCCTCGAGCTGACGAAGTTCGTGATCTGGACCACGCCCCAGGAAAGGGTCGACGACTACTACGTTTTCCTCGATGAGGTGAAAGTGCTCACCGACCTGTTCGAGACCCGCTTCGACGGGGACAACCTCGCGGATCCGAAGGCGCTGGACCAGCTCTGGGCGCAGGGGACGAAGTAGGAGAATGACGATGATAACCAGACGCATTTTTACCGCCGTGACGCTCGCCGCAGCGCTCTGTGCCCCCCTTTTCGCCCAGAACGTGGTCGCCGGCGAACCAGACCCCAACGCGATCGGAAAGGACCAGGCCCAGCAGCTTCTCAAGGAGGTGGCCGTCACAAAGCTGGAGGACTCCGCCTTCTGGTTCGCCGCGATGCCGCTCGACATGGGGGTGGTGAGCGTCAAGCGGCTCGCCGGAACTCCGGCGGGCAAGAAGCCCATCGAGGACGAGGCAGAGCTGGGGATCAAGGAGGAGGACAAGTACGTTCTGGGCGTGAAGGTGAACTTCTTCCGGCGCGGCGAATCCTTCTTCTCGGTCCATCCCATGAACCCCCTCGCGATCGAGGGGATCACGAAAACGATCTCCATCTGGGCGGTGGGGCGCAACTACAACCATGTGCTGAAGGTCCTGATCCTCGACTACTTCGGCCGTCAGCAGGAGATCACCGTCGGGAAGCTGAACTTCATCGGCTGGAAGAAGCTCACCTTCGCGATCCCGCCGGGCATCACGCAGACGGAGTACCACTACACCTATCGCAGCGGGATCAAGCTGATCGGCTTCAAGGTCGAATGCGACCAGATGGAGGCCTACGGGACCTACTACCTGTACCTCGACGACGTGCGCGCCGTCACTGACTTGTTCGGCGAGGCCAAGCGCGACGCCGACGACATGTCCGACGGCTGGTGAGACTGGGCGGAACGCGGATGTGAAGCCCTCGGCGGAAGCCGAGGGCTTTTCTTTTGTCCGGCGCGATGATAGACTTTCCTGCATGACGCCCGAGGAGGAGCTGAAGAGGCTGAACAAGCTCATTCGGCAGTACGAGACGGTCTACCGCACCACGCCCGACGCCGGACAGCGCGAGCGTGCGGCGCGGCAGCTCAAGGAGATGCGGAGCTACCGCGCGAAGATCCTCGCCGTGAACGTCATCGACAGGGAGAAGATCGAGGAGCCTGCCGAGAACCGGGACGAACTGGCGCCGTTCCCCATATTGAAGGCGCTCGAGGAGGCCGACACCTCCGACATCGAAGACCAGGAGATCGCCCGCATCATCCTCTATGTCCGCCATTTCCAGGCCGAGTACCTGCCGTTTCTCACCGAGAAGCAGCTGAAGCTCGACTTCAAGTTCTCGATGGACCGCGACGGCTTCTACCGCCGCTTCCAGGAATTGGATCGGAAGATCGTCGACTTCCTCGATGAGCGCCGGCGGCTGGACGAGGGCCTTTTCTCCAAGGACATGGAGACGGAGGTCCGCAAGCGGGGATTCAAGCTGAAGAGGCTCATCGCCGTGGAGGCGAGCCGGTTCTTCAGGAGCATCGAACGCTTCGCAAAGGAGCTCGTGGAGGACGCCAACGGCGACGGGGTGAAGTGCCTGAACGGCGAGCGGGAGATCGCCTTCGACGAGATCGAGGGGAAGAAGAGCCTGGAGGGAAAGACCGTGCTGGAGGCCCTCGGCGAGCTTGGCGCCCTCGCCGCCGAGGTCGTCGCGTTCCTCAACATCCCCGAAATCGAGACCCAGGAGAACGAGCGTGCAGATCGACATTGAGGCGAGCACGACCATCGGCGAGAACTCATTCTTCGAAGGCAGGTTCGCGATCCGCGGGAGCCTGCGCATCGACGGGCGGTTCGAGGGGCAGGCGCTGCTCGTGGACCAGTTGCAGATCGGCCCCAAGGGCAAGGTGAAGACCAATATCATCGCAACGAGCGTGGTCGTTGAGGGCATCATCATCGGCAATGTCTCAGCTTCCCGCCGGGTGCTGCTCCTGGCCACTGCGCGCGTTCTCGGCGACATCAAGACCCCCGAGCTCATCATCCAGGACGGCGTGATCCTCGAGGGGCGGTGCACGATCAGCCATGTGCAGATCGAGAACACGCCCCAGTACATCGAAGGGTTGTACGGCAAGAAGTAGACATGACGGCGATCCATGGGGCGCTGCGGAAGCTGGCTTTCTTCCAGAGTCTCACGGAAGAGGACCTGGCGAAGGTCGCATCCCTCTGCCGCGAGGAGCGCTTCGCCCCGGCCCAGGCCATCTTCACGGAGGGATCGCCCGCGGACAAGCTGTACATCATTCTCGAGGGCACGGTGGAGGTCTGGAAGGATTACGAGCAGGCCGAGCGGGACATGCTCGCCCTGCACGGGGAAGGCCACCTCTTCGGGGAAATGGCTCTGATCGACGACCTGCCCCGCAGCGCGACGGTGATCGCCCGGGAGCCCGTACGAGCGCTCGCGATCGGCCGAGTGGACTTCCACCAGATCATCACTGCAAACAGCTCCGTCGCCCTTTCGATCATGCGCTCGGTCTCGGCCATGGTGCGCGCCTCCAACGAGAGCTTCGTGGAGACCCTGCGCAAGCGAAACACCGAGCTGATCCGCGCCAATCGTCAGCTGAAAAACACCCAGGCGAAGCTGCTGCGCGCCGAGCGCCTGTCGGTGCTGGGCAAGTTCTCCTCGCTCATCCTCCACGACATCAGAAACCCGATCTCCGTTCTGCGGGGGTTCGCCGAGATGGCTCTGATGAACCCCGAGGACATCGACGTGGTGAAGAGGAACGTCGCGAGGATCATCGACGAGGCCGACAGGCTCAACAGGATCGCGAGCGAGCTGCTGGACTTCGCCCGCGGGGAGATCTCCCTGACGCTGTCCATCGTCGATCTGCGCGAGCTCGTGGCAAAGGTGGTGGGCATCGTGGCCGAGCGGTTTGCCTCGCGCGGCATCGAGATCCGCACCGATGTCGCCTTCGCCGGACCGGTCATCCTGGACAACGACCGCATGCTCCGAGTTCTCCTGAACCTGGCGGACAATTCCCGCAAGGCCATGCCCCGGGGCGGGACCTTCACTCTCGCCGTCTCACGGGCCGACAAGAGGCTCCAGATCGAGGTCGCTGATACCGGGGAGGGCATGGACGAGGAGGTCCAGAAGACCCTTTTCGAGCCGTTCGTCACCCATTCGAAGGAGGGGGGGACGGGGCTGGGCATGTCGATCGTCAAGAACATCATCGAAGCGCACGACGGGAGCCTCTCCTTCACGAGCGCGAAAGGCGAGGGGACCAGCTTCCGCATCAGCCTGCCCATCAGGGCGTAGGGAGCCTGGCCGCCGGGCCGTCGCCCTGCCGCCGCGCGAGGCCGGTACCCTATCTACTCTTGACAAATTCGCGCCGATTCTGTACATATCTGGGAAGAAACCGGTTCCCGGTAGTGTAATGGTAGCACAAAAGACTCTGGATCTTTTTGTGGGGGTTCGAATCCTCCCCGGGAAAGCGACAGAGGCGCCGCGGGTCACCGACCTGCGGCCGAAGTGGCCCCTTCGTCTATCGGTTAGGACATGAGATTCTCAATCTTAAAAGAGGGGTTCGACTCCCCTAGGGGCTAGACGGGACGCGAGAGCGTCCCTTTTTATTTCTTGTCCTACATGGAATTAGAAAATGCTTGCGTTCTTCCCGCCGGCGTGGTAGCAAAGATGTAGCAAAAGTCGGGAGACCACCATGCCAAAACAACCGAAACGGTACTACCTCTACGCACGAAAACGCGCCGGGCAACCGCCGATCTGGTACGTGCGATTCCGCGATGAGCACGGAGCGATAGGCTCTCCGCTCTGCACGGAGGCGGAAGACCACGCGAGAGCGGAACGGTGGGCCGTCGAACGGCTGTTGGACGGCACGCGCACACCCGCCAGGAAGCCCAAGGCGAAGACGTTCGGGGAATGGGCCGCGCCCTGGTGGATACACGAGTCCTGTCCCTACATCCGCGAGAAGATAGCAGGCGGGTTCTCGATCTCCCAGAAGTACGCAGCCGTCAGGCGAAGCTACTTGACCCGTCATCTCCTGCCTGCCTTCAAGGATCGCCCTCTCACTTCCTTGACCCCTGCGGACTTCAGAGACATGAAGATGCGCCTCCTCGGGGAAGGTGAGTTGTCGCCCAGCACGATCAACCGCATCCTCGGGACTGCCCGCGTGATGTTCGGGTACGCTGTCCTCATGGGCGAGCTCGAGAACAACCCCGTCGCTCCCGTCAAGGAGCTGAAGGAGAATCCCGCAGTGCGCGGCATCCTCTCCCTGGAAGAACTGCGCCACCTGTTCGCCCCTGGCGCTCTGCTGACGATCTGGAACAACGACCTGCGCCACCTGACGGCCAACCTCCTCGCTGCATCGACGGGGATGAGGCTCGGCGAGTGTCAGGCTCTTCAAGTCCAGCACGTTCACGATGACCATATCGAAGTACGGCACTCCTGGGATGACAAGCACGGCCGCTCCGCCCCGAAGTGGGGTAGTGCTCGCCTGGTCCCGATCCCTTCCCGCACCGCACTCGCACTCGATGATCTACTCGCCGTCCACCGCTGGGGAGACACCCGACCGACTGACGTCATCTTCTGGGGCAAGGACAGAGATACTCCGCTCTCGAAAACCGCGATCCTGGAAGGGTTCAAGAGCGCCCTGGTCCGGGCCGGGATCCCCGAGGAGGAGCGAAAGCGCCGCATCCTCCTGTTCCACGGATACCGGCACCTCTTCAATACGATCGTGCGCGGTCAGGTCCCCGACGAGCAGCTCCGCCGGGTCACCGGGCATAAGACTGTGGCCATGTCGGACAATTACGACCACCCGGGAGCCGAGCACCTGACGGACGTTCGCAAGGTGCAGGAGAAGCTGTTCGCGCTGAAGTAGGCGCTCAGTTCTTGCCGGGCAGGTCGAGCTGGGCTCTCCTAACGCAATCGCACTTACCGCCAACGTAGGTCGCGCATCGGGTCTGGTGCTCGAAAATGACTCCAGCGTGATACCCCCAAGGGTGCTGATGGTGCTGCAACTGCGGGATGAGGCGCCACACTTCCAGTCGCTCCTCGGCGGTGGGTTCGCGCTGGGGCATCGCGCAATCATGGAGCCTCACAATCCGCTTTTCACTCATCGACTTTCCTACTCCCCCGAGAGTACCACGAGGGTCAAGCGATTTCACCCCTCAGAATGTCCCGCAGGATGTCCAGCCCGCACCGCCTCCTCGCCTGCTCGTTCGCCTGCTGCCCGTCGTTAGGAAGTGCTCAAGTATCTTGCACCGTCTCAATGACTACCTGTGCTTTCCAGTGCAGCCTCTACGTCAATCTCGCTCCTATGCATCAACCGCGCCACTTCCTCAATAACTGCCTCGCGATATGCCGTGTCCTCTGAGATCATTGCAAGCCGCATCGTCTTGTCAGGGTGGACGAAGAGCCGCCTTCTACCCAGGTCCAGGTCATCTCCCTGCCGACGATCTTGTACAGGAACGGGGTGGACCCGAAGCAGGTCATGGTGAGTGTCTCGTCCGTGTAAGAGTAGGTCCCCGTATTGGGTGCGTACGGGACCCACCAGGGGAGATCCATGAAGGTGAAAACCTCATAGGTCATGTCCTCCAGGAAGCGATACTTAGTGGCCTCGTCACTGTCCCCGTCCCACCAGGACCCCAGCAGCCGGTTGCAGTTGAATAGCTGGCAACCCGCCAGCAGTACGGCGACCAGAACGATCCCGAGTATTAGCTTTTTCATTTCATCTCCCACCGTTCCGCCCGCCCTGCTGCCTATCGTTAAGAAAGCGGTTCTTATCGAATGCCGTGTTTTTTCACTACGGCTTTGACTCTCCCTGCCGCACCGCCGCTATTGCAAACCCTCACGGTCATCTACTGGCTCGCCCGCTTTCTTGGCATCGCCAGTGGGAGTCGCGTTGCCTAGTTCGGTTAAATCGACTTCAGCTTCTTCTTTCCCAGCCTTGCGCAGTGCCCGCGTTGCGGACCGAGCGATCTTGCGCCCTGCTTCCTCTGCCTTTTCGCCCTCTACAATCTCACGTTTCAGAGTATCTTGTTGGAGCACTTCCCGGATTTGATCCGTGTCGATTTTAACCTCCGGGGCAAGCCGGCGGAGTTCTCGCCGCACGACGTCGAGAACCGGATCTGTCAGCAGGACCGCACCGATGAAGTACCGACTCAGCACTTGTCTCTGTGCGTGATATTCGCCCAGGAGAGACTTTTCGAGACCTTCTTTTGTGAGCAGACCCAGGCGCTCACAGTCTGCCTTGCTCTTCGGATTGAGGTCCAGGAAACTGAACTCAAGGACCAGTTCTTGCTCAATAGGCTTGCCGAATTTCACCCTGTAAACGTGCCAGTCGATCCCGTTGGTAAGGACCACCCAGTCCACCCCCTGGTTCGCTGCGTAGTCAACAGCTTGCTTGACGTGTGATTCCTTCAAGTCGAGGCCGATAGCCTTGACCTCAATGAGGAGCTGTAGGTGTCCATCGAGCTTGATAGCGAGGTCAACAAAGGTGCCTCGAATCACGTACTCAGAGGTTATCTCGGAGTATTTGTCAAACCCGAAAACCTCGGCCAGCATGTCCGTGATGATCGTGACCGTGTCCGACTCATTCACGTCCCTGGTCTTTGCAGAAGAAAGCACGGGCTGGAATCGCTTTATGCCAGCAGTTAGTCTGTCACAGACTTTCGATGAGATCGACGCCATTTTACATTCCCCCTGTTAGACTTTCGCTTTGGTGGTCCAAGTATAGCACTCGCTTATCAGAGGCCACAATAGTTCAAGAGGCCCTAGCCGCCGAAACACGCTCAGGGCCCAAGGAAG
>Ga0315288_10001757_pt1 | contig 28083 bp, 31 predicted proteins | sample YL17G11_20_MG_FD_203454 | JGI IMG/M metagenome (GOLD analysis project Ga0315288, IMG submission 203454) | Sediment microbial communities from Yellowstone Lake, YNP, Wyoming, USA - YL17G11_20 | ecosystem: Environmental > Aquatic > Freshwater > Lake > Sediment | place: USA: Wyoming | collected... | reverse complement strand
CTGGGCGACGCAAGTCGGGGCGAGCAGAAAGCACGTTGCTGTCACAAGGGCGACGCGCTCTATATCTCTTCAAATTCCTTTAATGTCTTTTCAGTTATGACATCACCTGTATGCTTTATTTTCGATGATTCTAAAACCACAAGCCACGTTTCCTCATCAGCGAATGGCCTATGCTTTTTGCCTTTTGGAATGACCACTAATTCTCCTGGATTTATTTCAATAATTCCCTCTTCCAATTCAATTCTGAATTTGCCTTTTATAATATAAAACAATTCATCTTCGTCTTTATGGTCATGCCAAACCAATTCACCCTTTACCTTAACAATTTTCACATCATAGTTATCTACCCGACTAATTATTTTCGGGCTCCATAATTCATCAAACTTTCTGAACTTATCTTCGAGGTTTATTACTTTTATCATATTTCCCCTTTCATCTTATCACGCCCAACGGATTGGCTCAGCAGCAGCGGCGGGACGAGCAAGACTCCTTTGCGGTTCTCGCGCTTTTCTGGAAAATCGCGCCGGTTTTCGAGCGGCAGAGCCGCTGTCCGCTGAAGCCGGCGCTGGGCGGCGCCCATATTGTTGCTACGCTCCTTCCCCTTTGAACGCGGACAAGCAGTAATGATCGTATGTATCAAGATGAATATCCATCACGTCGTAGCTCTTAAATAAAACCCGCAACTCCTCGGGTGTGAAGTAATGATGTGGCAGCCCTCTCTCCGGCCCATCCAGGGGAATGTAGGTATTCGGCTCTAGCTCCTCAAACTTCTCCCCCTGATTCCTCAATCGGGGGACTGTGGCGAATAGAAATCCTCCCATCTTGAGAACCCGGCTCACCTCTTCCACAATACCTCGAATCGTCGCAATATCGGCGTGATGTATCACCTGCACGGACACTATAGCGTCAAAGAAAGCATCCACGTAAGGGAGCTTCTCCGTCATACTTTGCAGCCGCAACTCCGCCTTCAAGCCTTCATCCGCCAACCAATGCCTGGTTACCTTCAATCCTTCGGGAGAATTGTCCAACCCGAAAACCGAAAAGCTATTCTTGGCCAAGTACACCACATGCCTGCCGGTGCCACTTCCAAAGTCCAGGACCGTGTTGGCCTCCTTAGCCTTTAGCAGTTGGACTATCCCTGGCATATCTTCATGAGGTTCTGTAAATATCTTTCTCTGCTGAGCAAAGATTCTGTTCCAAGCTTTAGTTGACCATAACATATCTCTTCTTCCTGATGTGTTCAGAAGTCGTCACTCACTAGATGCAGCCGCCCAACGCCCGCGCTAAGCTGCGGGCGAATCCAACGGAATGCGAGCGCAGCGAGCCTCCGACAATCGCCCGTCAGCTTCAGCATTCGTTAGGCCACACGCCACGGCGCTACTCGGCGTCAGTGCTCCGCGGAAGGCGCCGCAGCATTGCCCCTGCCACGAGAGCACCGAGAAACGCCGGGACAGCAGTGACGGCCGGCCAGATAACAAGGGCCAGAAGCCACGCGGGCCGAATCGCCGTTGCGGTCGATAGCGAATGAATCATCCCGGCGACGGCAAGACCGAATGCCCCGATCGCGACTGCCACGGCTACGTGCACCGCTGTTAAGCGAGGTGAGTTGCGCAGTCTGAAGTGCTCGTACCAAATATGCGCCGCGTATGCGCCGCCGCTGACCATCCACGCCGCTAGTCGCCATACACGCACGTGGTTGACGGGCAGGGCGAACACTCTGCCGATGAGGAAGTAGACGACGCCGAGAAGAAGCGCCGCGCGAAACCATGCTTGACGACGTGACGCGTCCATGTGTGTGGCCTAACGCTGCGCATCAGGCGCTGCGAGCCTTGCGAGCCGACGCCTGCATGCGCTTGTTCGGCGGTCCGCCTTCGCAAGCAGCGACTCGCACATCACTTCTCGTCAAGCCTGAGGAAGCGCACGGCGTTGTTATAGAAGATGTCCCGTTTCTCCTCTTCTGTCAAGAAAGCGGCTGATTCGATCCCTTCCACTGCCATTCCGATGGCCTCAGGCCACACCATCTGGTCTGATCCAAAGAGCAGCCGCTTGCCGAAGCCGGCGCGGACGAGCTCCCGCAGGTAGCTGTGGAATTCCTCCCGAGGCAGGATCCAATTGATCGTGGCAAGATCGACATAGACCTGCGGGTACACCGACAGGATTGCCTTCGTTTCCTGAAGGTACGGCGCCCCGCCGTGCATCAGGTAGATACGCAACCGCGGGTGGCGAACGAGCACTTCCTCGACGAGGATCGGGTTTCCGAGCGTAACACGGAAGTTCGGGCAGCATGGGTCGTACGGCGTTCCCGGGGGGCCAATCCCCGTGTGGATCCCGACTGGGATGTCCATCTCTTCGGCGAGAGCGTAGTACGGCTGCAGTTGAGGGTCGTTCGGCGCCATGCCTCTGTATTGCAGGACTAACTCGCCCAGAACATGCACGTGACCCGCTTGTATTTCGGCGCGAAGTCTCGCCAGGTCAGGCAGAGGGTTCGCCCAGTCCACGTACGCGCCGGCCATGATCCTGTCCGGAGCGGCCTCACGCCACTGGCCGACCGTTTCCGGTGGTCCGCTGGCGACGGCCTTCACGATGTTGTAGCGCTTGAGCGCCGCCAAGGAGGCGTCGCGAAGTTCGGCGCTCGTTCTCGCAGCGGACGGTCGCCCAGTGACGGGATTCACTGCGGGTGGCTTTCCGTCGTCCAGCCGGTAGGCATGAAGGTGCATGTCGATGATGGGTGGTCTGAGGCTGTCGATACCCGTCTGGGCCGCTGCGGGGTCCAAACAAAGCGCAACCGCCACAAGAAGGAATACCAGGGTGGTCAACCTTTGCATGAGATCCTCCATCAAGTGCGTGAGTCAGCCGCTGACTTCCGCCGGGGCTGAACGAGCCGCCGAACAATGTTTATCTGGATCCATATAAAAACCCATAGATGGCATCAAAAGGCGCTCCTGGACTTTCCGAATATCCTTCCCGCCTTCCAATAGATGCGTCGCGAAAGAATGACGGAAAGCATGGCATGTCTGTAAATATCCCCCCGTTAACATAAATGTAGATTATCACTCAAATTCGAAAGATGTCAATTTTCAATAATTCGGGAGGAGCGGAAGACCGCGAATGAAGGCTCTGAAACATGGGTTAGATTTTTAGATGGCTTGGCAAAGTTCCTATTGTTCAGCGCAAGACGAACCGACTAGTGTTGTTTCTCGCACTCGGTATGTTTGCTGCGGAGGAACCCGGCGGGTTTCCCCCGATACTAGCAGTTGCCCAACGTGACCTCCTGAACGGCCTCGAGCTGAGCCGCTCGGCAGAAGCGGGCAAGCCTTCCTTACAATGTAAGCCAAGCTTGCTGCCAAATCAAGATTGCCCGGGCGCCAGCCCGCCGAGTCGGCTCGAGCGAGTTGTTGAGCCGCGCCAAGTGGCGCGATAACTCTCATCCGAAGGCTCTGGCCGCGATCCCATCAACAAGGCGGGGGACGATTGGCGCCATGAGGAGGCCAAACCTCAGCTTCGCTGACATCGCCTCACGCCGCCGCTCAGCTGCCGCTCTTATGATCAGCCGTGCACACACCTCAGGCGACATGGCGCCTTTCTCGTGGGCACTGACTTCACCCGCTGGCTTGCCGTTCGTCCGGAGAGCCCTGCCGCTAATGCCTGTGGCCACCCAATCCGGATAAGCTGCCGTTACACTCACTCCGCCTTTTTCAAGTTCGATGCGGAGCGAATCAAAAAGGCCGACGAGCGCGTGCTTGCTCGCACCGTAACCGCACAACCCTGGGGTTGGAAACTTGCCGCCTCCACTGACAACCACGACAATGCGGCCCTTCGTTGCCCTTAGGTGGGGGAGTGCGTAGTGGGTGCAATACACACTCCCCCAGAAGTTGACCCGCATGACTGTTTCCAGCAGCGATAAGCTGGACAACTCGTCAAACCTAGCCCGCATTCCCATCCCCGCATTGTTGATCAACGAGTCGATTTGCCCGTACTTTGCGACGGCCCGCTCAATCAAGGCTTTGCACTGGGCCTCGTCCGAGACATCCGTCGTGATCGCAACGGCCTCGCCACCTCGCTCGCGACACAGGCTAGCTACTCGGGACAACTCCTGCTCACTGCGCGCGGCAAGAGCAAGGCGTGCGCCCTGTAGAGCCAGTTGCAACGCAATCTGTCGTCCGATCCCGAGTGACGCCCCCGTCACAATGACTGACTTTCGTAGGAAAGCATCATCCTTCATCTTCGCCTCCTAGGCACGCGGCGCGGAGCGCCGTCCGCTGAATGCCGTTGTTGGGCAGCGCTTGGCACAAGGATTTCACAAAACACACTGGAATCGTCGACGGTCGTGATTGCAGGTTCCACACGGAGCCTGCGACAGAGCACACGGAACGCCTCGGGGCTGAACATGCCGGCTCGGAAGCCGTCCTTGCACACTACCGTTCCATTCTCCGTCTGATCGTAGTCAATGGCGCCCACTAATCCGGCCGCAGCTTGGGACTCAAACCACCGAAGCCGTTCCGACCAAAACGCCGCAGAATACGTTGAGAACAAAGCCCTCCCGCCAGGTCGAGTCACCCGCAGTGCCTCGCGTATGAGCCGCTCCGGATCGACCGCAAACGCACAGATGCCGTTCTGCACGCAAACGACCACGTCAAACGCGCCGTCTCGAAACGTCGGAGCCGACGCGTCCATCTGCAGGAACCGGCATCGCGATTCGGGACAGGCAAGGTGGCGGGCCAAGATGAGGCTTTCAGGCGAAGTGTCAATCCCGACGACGCGCGCCGCGACGTCGGCCAGGCGAAACGCCACGCGTCCGTACCCGCAGCCGAGTTCCAACACGGAATCAGTCGGCCGTAGCCGGCTCACGACGAATTCGATCTCCGCCTCTAGGTACTGCTTCACGCGAGTGGAGGCTAGCTCATAGCACTGCCGTAGGCGATCGCCTGACAACTTCGTGGAATAGTACCCCCGCATTCTCACCCTAGCCTCTCGTCCGCCTAACGCTCGGCGTTACCCGCGAGCGCCGTGTCACGGTGATCGTCGGGTGCACGCCGTTGTTCGACAGCGCACCCCCGATCATGCACTCAACGCGTCCGCAACAGCTTCGGGATTCTGGGCGGCGACGCGAAGCAGAGCTTGTGCAGGTCCATCCGGAATGCGCCGCCCCTGCTCCCAGTTGCGAAGTGTGGCCACGCTGACCCCGATCATCATCGCGAACTCGGTCTGCGACTTTCCAAGGCTGTCTCGGATGCCCCTGATATCCGCAGGCTTGAAGGTGATCGCACGGCTCGGGCGCATTTTCTTGCGCCGGATCTTCCCGGCCTGCCGAACACTCTTGACGAGGTCGTCGAAGTCCTTCTGTTTCACTTGAGCTCCTCCCGGACGATTCGAACTAGGACTCGAAGCTGATCCGGTGTCAGGTCCTCCTGGCGGGAGCAGGTCTTTCACCCTTTTCGTGAAGACCGGGGGTCTCAACAAAGCGAATACGCTACTATACGCCATTGGCGCACGTCAGTCAACCCGGCTTCTTTAAGTCTGTAGAAAACGTTCAAAGTAACCGGCCTGCGCGGCTTTTCGCGCAGGTCCGGTTCACTGTCGGGTTAGGGCATCATTTCATAGGACAAGGTATCTGCCCGGCTCAATTCTGTCGAATATTCGCCTGTTCGTGCCGGCGCAACTACATGAGCTCTTATTTCCTAGTGCGTGGTCATTCGGAAGTAGGCTACCTTCAGAGAAATGGGGAAACGCCCCGAGGACGATCTTCTTGATCTCGCTCGTTGGGAAAATCTTGCCATGATAGCTTTTAAGCGCAGAAGCAATCATTTCGTGATTCGTCAGCTGCAATTTTTGATCCTGGTTGCTTTGAAGCACTATCTTTGCGGGCCCAAATGAAGATGTTGTCTTCTGTGATGCTGGAGCGCCAACTTTGGGTGGATCGCTTTGCCGCCCGTACGTCCACAAGATCATGTCGATTTTGCGTGGGGTCCACGCTGGAGTCCCGAATAGCTGGTTAAGTTGAGTAGCTTTGCGCTGCATGATTTGAATAAGGACAACTCCATCTGTGGTAGTCAAGGAATTTTCATTCATCGATCGCAGAGCATCGGCCTCGGGTAATCCCCTGACTTCTCGCAATGCTTTCACAGCAAACTGGTCGACCGTTCCAAAACTGCGTGGATATAGAAGAGACAGTAGGCCGGATGCCCCTGCGCATCCGAGCCCTCGTATCTCTTGGGCGGTCCTCAATCCATAATCAATGTCGGTGGGATTAAGTGAAATAAGCTTAAGTTTGATGTTATGAAGTTCTTCGAGAGCATTCTCTTTGGGGTATCGATGAAGGCTGCGGGTTGTTGTGGAGTACCGATTGTCGGCAGTGTATTTCCAGCGGAAATACTTGTCCCTTAAGAACTCATACCAGCCCCGGGCATCCAATTGCCTTAGTTGATTTGCATTGAGTTGTTCCATGCTGTGTTCTAACGCGATATTGGATGACTTCACAAACTTCCAGTAGCGTTGCAGTGACTTTTCCCAAACCTCGGGATTCGCCGAATTCCATAGCTCATCGATTGTGATCATCATTTCGACCCCGTGTGCGTGCGTCATGTGCCCAACATTACGGCTCAGCGGCCGACGAAGCCGGTCCGTTGAAGCCGGTGGTTAGGCCTGTTCGTCGAGTTGTTTGAGCGATTTACCACCCTCAGTTTTCCATGCGATAAGTCCGTTTGCGCTCCCGCCGTGTATGACAGCCGCCGCCGCAGATGGACTGGAAAACTCCGCATCCCTGGTGAAGACCAAGAAGCCGTCCTTTTCGGTGAGTACGCTCTCGGCGATGAGTTGTTTGCGCTGGGCCATGACATAGGGATAGTTCTCGGCAGATGGACGCTCCTCCAAGACGGCGGTAGAGCCCTGGAATATGACGAAACCGTTCGCTGCACGTTGGCCTCGCCCCTCGGCGCCCTTGATACGGCAGTAGAGCACGCCCCCGGGCTGAGCTTTCGCAGCGGGTTGAGCGATCGGCGTGAGGATATCGGAACCGAGGACGGGGAGCAGCTGCCGAATTCGAGCCAGAAATACCTCCATGTCCTCACGGTCTGATTCGGGAAGCTTTGAGCCGCCAGCCTGATTCTGTTCGAGTGTGAACCTGTTGATCTGAGCGGCTTCGGCGAGGAGCCGGTTCTCGAGATACCTCACATGGGCCTTGGTCAAGTTCTCGTCCTTGCTGACGAAGACGATGGCCGAAACCCAGAACTCCTTTGTCTTGTGTTGCTTGAGTCGCTCGCGAATGATCTCCGCCTCGCCAATGTAAGCGCGCGGTGCGTTGGTAAGAGGGTCGTTGCCAATGAGTATGTAGATGCCGGCCTTGTCGAGTTCCTCGCGAGCCAGAAGCTCATCTAGTTCGGTGCGGGGAGCGGCGACAGCCTTTCCGGTCCAGTTAGAGATCTCGGCAGTGCGTAGGCTTTTCGCGTCTCCGCGTGGAAGGAAGAGTCTGATAGTTGCCGATGTCATGTGCGCTCCATAGGCCTAACGTATGCCTCAGCGGTGGCGGCACGCCATCCGCTGCAGGCAATGGTTAGCGATTCATCTTACCCAGACGCAGAACGGTTCCTTCATTCGTGCGACCGCAACAATTTCACGATAACGAGACTTCATTCTTTGTGGGTGAGTCCCTGATTCTCTTCGGACAGCACAGACGGTCGAGCAACCGAGTATAAACTTGAGGGGAGCATGAATGTCTGAATATTCACTGTACTCCCAAAGGTCCAGCACGCCACTTACATTTGCAGTTAGCGTGTCGAACACGAGAGCGGTAGCGCCACTATCCAATTTGCCCGTTACGGGACTGAGACCGACAGGAAGCCGATGCCACAGTGCCCTATCATGGGAGTATTCCTTGGCTGCCTCTGCCTCTATCGTTGGACGAGCGCCACCTTTGGTTGCTGGCTCAATGAATATCATGTATCCCGGAGATGTCGAGCACATCTTCTGAACATGAGCAGGCCGAGCTTTTGGTGACCGGACAAGCCAGAAGGTTTTCCCTGTTTGTTCTATGTCTGATATCTTTCTGTCGAAGATGAAATTGGCTCCTTCACCGGCGTGTTCTCCCATCACGCTGATCACGCACTGCGAACTGGCCAATGCTTCTTTTAGTTCGGTCATGCTTCCCTCTTGGTCGCTAACGCCAGCCATCACCGGGAGCCGGATTTATCGGCGATCCGGTGCATGCCGTGGTTATGCGTATTTCTCATCGCAGTGCCCTCACTGGATACCTTTGTGAGTACCAGTGATTGGCAGCGATCACTTTTTCAATTGTTTCTTTAGCCTTTGCAATGGCGACAAACATAAGAGAATGCCAATAGACCGCGGCAACATGAACGCTCGCCAAACGTTCTTTTATACGGGCAAAGTCCTTGTCGAAGGGAATTCTCCGGAAGTGCTGGAAAACAGAAATCACGGATTCTCGCGATATTTGTTTGAGAACGGCATCGATATCCGAATACAGGACATGCTTCTCGTTGCTTGATCTTTCCGGCTCGAAGCCGTTGTCTGGATCGAGAAAGAATAGGTGCTTTCCTTCAGCAGGAAGGCCGGAAAAGTATTGTCTTCTATTTTTGCTTGTGAAAAAGGTCTCTGGGTTATGTAGGTCCACAAGATACGAGGCACCAGTCGCGGTTGGCAGTCCATGAAGCAGTTGGACGCTCCGTTCCTTTCTCAGGTTGTGGCAAAAAGAAATGACTGCTTTTCTTGCAGGAAAAAGTTCCGGATGTGTTTTGCCGTCGCGGCTGTGGTCGTCCGGAGTCGACATCAGTATTATGTCCAGCCTTGGGAAACGTAAAGCCGATGTCAGGTAGTCGTGGTAGTCCCACTTAAAACTGTCCTTCGAGTCTCCAAGATACTGCCTCTTCATTATTCCATTTCTCGCCTAACAATAATTATACGGTCTGTATAATTCTGGAAATACAGACTATCCCTTTCCGTATAAGAAGTCTCTCCCTTTTCCTGTCTTTTCGTCCATCACCTTTCATCCCGATTGGTTACCTCCGTCCTTCACCGCAGAGCTTCCCGGACGGAATGATCGGCTTTTTGTTCCGCGACGAAGACGACTTCCTCTCTTGCCTGTAAATATCCCCCCGTTAACATAAATGTAGATTATCACTCTGATTCGAAAGATGTCAATTTTCAATAATTCGGAAGGGGGCAATACCTCGGGCTTAACAATCCCAGGGGAAAGGGGATATACTCTAGTGTGGAATGAATGACAGGGAGAATACCCTTGTGGAGCGCGTCTTGAACGGCGATCTCGCGGCGTTCGAACCCCTCGTCACGCCTTATCGCAAGCCTCTCCTCGGATTGGCTTACCGCATCACCCGCAACTCCGAGGACGCCAAAGAGGTCGCTCAGGAAACGTTCCTGCGGGCGTTCAAATATCTGAAAAGCTTCGATCTCGAGAAGGACTTCAAGAGCTGGCTTTATCAGATCCTGGTTCGCGCAGCCAGAAATTATCGTCATAAACAGTCGAAATACGAGGGCCTGGCGATGTCCGAACCGGCCAAAGAGTTGGCCGTCGCAACGAGTCAGGACCCGGAACGCCGGCACGACGGCGCCGAGATCCGGTCGCGGCTGTCGGATTGCCTGGACACCCTGACGCCGAGGGAGAAAGAGGTCTTTCTGCTCCGTGATATCGAGGAGATGAACATCCGCGAAAGCGCCCGGGTCCTGGGCTGCTCCGCGGTCTCCGTCCGGGTCCATCTCTCCGCGGCGCGAAGGAAGATCCGAGCCAGGATCAAAGAGCGATATCCGGAACTCATGGAGGGCGGCCGATGAACTGCAAAAAAGCCGAACGATGGATTCCGCTGGCCGCGGGAAACGACCTCTCAGCTAAAAAGGCCGCGGCGGTCCGCGGCCACCTGGAGCGATGCCCGGATTGCCGGAAGGACGTCGCCGAGCTCGAACAGGCGCTTCGGGCGGCGAAAACCCTGGCCGGCGCCGAGAGGGCCGGCGACTGGAGCGAAGCGGAGTGGCGGAGCCTCTTGAGGATCGTGACGGCAGGGGGGATTAAAAAGAAAAGGGTCTGGGCGGGACTTCCGCTCAAGCCGGTATTGGCCGGTGGATTGGGGCTCGTCTTCCTCGCCTTCGGTTCATTTCTGCTCCTTAAGAAATCGCCGGCGCCTCCGTTCACCCAGGCGTCCTTCAAGAGCCCATCCCTCGAGCAAGTTCAGACTAAAGGGTTGAACGATCTCCCGAAGATCACCTCAAAGACGATCGTCTCCAAGGAGACCGGGTTCAAGATCATCTGGTTTTACAACAAGAATTTCCAAGGGGACGGCTTCGGCAAATGAAAAATGGCCTTCCGGCCGCCTTTATCGCAGGTCTGCTTCTGCTCTCGTTCAAGCCGGCCTTCGCCGGGGACGGGCAAAGGGCGGGCGCCAAACCGGTCGAGATACTTTTTACGGTCCAGCTCATCCTCGGCTCGGTGTCGGACGAGGACAGGACGGACGAATCCCTGAAGAACGATCCCGTCATCAAAGAGATCCGGAGCCTCATGAAATACAGGACTTTCCTGCTCCTGGATACGAGCTTGGTGAGGTCTAAGGAAAGAGAACCGGTCCAGGCGATCCTGGGCAAACAGCGCCAATACATCCTCTTCCTAAATCCGACCTTCGACACGGACGACAAGGATGAGAACATCCGGACGGAGATCCGGTTCAGCTACAATTTTCCGGGCCAGAAGGGCACGGATCTCATCCAGAGCACTCTGGCCTTGAAATCCGGGGAAAGGACCGTGTTGGGTGTCTCCAAGCCCCAGGGAATCGAGCCCGTGGACCAGGGCTTAATCTTGATCATCTCTGGAAAGTTCATTCGTTAAAGCACTCGATCCTGACCCTGAAACAAGCCCCTATCCGCCAACAATTCCACCAGGATCGGCATCAGCCTCGGAGGCGGAATGTGTGAGGAGGATCTGACTCGCGACACCGCTCCGGGGATTCGGAAGCCCGGATCAAGGACGAGATCGAGAAGAACCGCTAAGTCAGAAGAGTTTTTTTTCTGCCTGCAGTTTGAAGCTCTTTCTGTGGAGCGGGGTCGGGCCCCGTTCTTCGAGGGCCCGGTAATGCCCTTCCGTGCCGTAGCCCTTGTTCCGAGCCAGCGCGTAGCCCGAGTAGATCCGGTCGTATCGGGCCATCATCCGATCGCGCAGGACCTTGGCCACGATCGAGGCGGCGGCGATGCTGAAGCTCTTCTTGTCGCCGCCGGGGATGGCTTTCTGGACATAAGGAAGATCCCGGATCTCGAAACCATCGACGAGGACGGCGTCGGGTCGCCGCGGCAGCCGTTCTATCGCGCGACGCATGGCTTCGAGCGAGGCCCAGTAGATATTCTTCCGGTCGATCTCGAGGTTCGTGGCGAAGCCGACTCCGACGGCCTCGGCCTGAGCGCGGATATGTTTGGCGAGCTCCTTCCTCGTCGCGGGCGTGAGGAGCTTGGAGTCCTTCGTCCGCCGGAGCCAGTCCGGCCGGCGGCCGGCGAACCATTCCGGGGGAAGGATCACGGCGGCGGCGACGACCGGGCCGAACAGCGCCCCCCGGCCGACCTCATCCACCCCCGCGATGAGCCGATATCCCTGGTCGAAAAAGGATCTCTCGATCTCGAAATCGGCCACGGCGGAGGATTATTTGTCTTCCCGGAGCCGGGCGGCTTTCCCTTTCAGTTTGCGCAGATAATAGAGCTTGGCCCGCCGGACCTTGGTCGACCGGACGATCTCGACCTTTTTAATGGACTTGGAATGGAGCGGGAAGATCTTTTCGACGCCGATGCCGAACGAGATCTTGCGGACGGTGAACGTCGCGTCCAGTCCTCGGCCGCGCTTCGCGATCACGTCGCCCTGGAAGATCTGGATGCGTTCCTTATCGCCTTCCTTGATGATGACGTGGACCTTGACCGTATCGCCGACCCCGAAGGGCTCGATATCCGTTCTTTTCTGTTTGTCTTCGACCAATTGCATCAGGTTCATCGTTTCTTCCTTTCGTCATGGTTTTCATCCAGGGGCTTCCTCTCCTCCGGGGACGGCTCGCGGCCGGCCAGCAGGTCGGGCCGCCGCCGGGCCGTCTTCTCCAGCGCTTTCGTCCGGCGCCAGGTCTCGATCTTCTTGTGGTCTCCGGAAAAGAGAACCTGGGGGACTTTCATCCCCCTGAAATCGCGGGGCCGCGTGTACTGCGGAAAATCCAGCCGGCCCTCGGAGAACGAGTCGTGGCGGACGGACTCCGCTTTGCCCACGACCCGCGGCACGAACCGCGAAACGGCGTCGACCATGACCATGGCCGCCAGCTCGCCGCCCGTCAGCACGTAATCGCCGATCGAAATCTCGTCCGTGGCCAGGTGCTCCGCCACGCGCTCATCAACGCCCTCGTAGCGGCCGCAGATGAGGACGACCTGGGGCTGACGGGCCATCTCCTCCGCCAGGCGGGCGTCGAACGGCCGCCCCGACGGCGAAAGGAGGTAGACCGGCGTCGCGCCCGACCCGCGGACGCTCTCCACGGCCGTGAAGATGGGCTCGGGCTTGAAGACCATGCCTTCTTCCCCGCCAAAGGGGCGATCGTCCACCGTCCGGTGCTTGTCGGTCGTATAATCTCTCAAATTACGCACGTTGATCTCGATCAGGCCTTTCTGGATCGCCCGTTTGATGATCCCCCCCGAAAGGAAGCCTTCGAACATTTCGGGGAAGATCGTAATTATATCAAATCTCATTCAAGTCTAAAAGGCCGTCCGGAGGGTCGATGACGATCCGTTTCCCTTCCGGATCGATCTCGACGCAAATGTCCCGGATGAAAGGAACCAGGACTTCCTTCGGTCCCGGGTCCCCTTCAATGACGAGGAGGGCCGAATCTCCGATGGTCTCCACGTCCCTGACGACTCCCACCGACACGCCGGTGGTCGTCACGACCGAACAGCCGATGAGCGCAAAATCGTAAACCCGGCCTTCTTCCGGGGCCTTCAGGGCCTGACCAGGGACAAGAATGTCCCGTCCGACGAATTCGTCGGCCCGTCCCAGGGAATCTATCCCCTTCAGCTTGAGGATATGGGAATTTTTGTAAGGGACGAGCCGCTCGACCTCGAACTCCCGGATGTCCCTTTTATCGGTCAGAAAAACCTTAAAAAAAAATCCTCGGGGAGAAGCTCGGTCCGCAATCTGACCTTGAGCTCCCCCTCCTTGCCGTGACTCCTCAGAACTTTCCCGATGGTCTGCAACTCAGCCTTTTTCAATGATCTCGAGGTTGTATCTCCTCTTCAGTTTCATGCCGGCCGCACCGAGGAGGATGCGCATGGCCCGCGCCGTCCGGCCCTGCTTTCCGATCACTTTGCCTAAATCTTCAGGCGCCACTTTGAGTTCCAGGATCGTGGTCTGTTCTCCTTCAAGCACGGAAACGACCACTTTTTCCGGCTGGTCCACGAGCGCTTTGGCGATCAACTCAATGAGCTCTTTCACTGTAACCTCCTTAGAGATTTAGAGTTATGAAATTAGGAAAGTTTCGGTGATTTGGAGACTTTTTCGATGAGGGATCTGACCGTCGGCGACGGTTTGGCGCCCTTGTCCATCCAGAACTTGGCCTTGTCCAGATCCAGAGTGACCTCGACGGGGTCCTTGAGGGGGTTGTATGAACCGATGGTGTCCTTGACCTTGGTCTCGCGCGGCTTCTTCGAGTCGACCACGACGATCCGATAGGCGGGCTTGCTTTTGGCCCCGAATCTCATCAAACGCAATGTCATCATGGTAGGTTAATCCATTCTATTAAAATGAATTAAGATCATAGCCGAATTCCCAGGCCAAGTCAACTGGAAAAACGATTCCGGGTCTTTTGACTTTTTCGTCCCGATCTGAATCGGGCTTTGTCGAAAAGAATGCCGGGAAAGAGTGATATGTCCCCGTCTTACGTTGTGATGAGATCATCATTTCCCGAACGACGACAGGATCTTTTGGAAGGCCGACTTTTTCATCATGGACTTCATCTCCATGAACTGCTTGAGCAGCTGGTTGACCTCGTGGACGGGCCGGCCGCTGCCCCGGGCGATGCGCAGTCGGCGGCTGCCGCTGATGATCTTCGGATCGAGACGCTCTTTGGGGGTCATGGAATTGATGATGGCCTCGAAGTGGAGGACTTTGCGGTCGTCGATCTGGGCCTGGCCGAGGTTCTTGAACGGCCCGGCGTTCGGCAGGTGGCCGAGCAGGCCCGAGAGCGAGCCCATCTTTTTGAGCTGGCCGATCTGTTTTTTGAAGTCCTCGAGGGTGAACTCCTGCCGGCGGATCTTGCGGGCGAGATCCTCGGCCTCCTGAACGTCGGTCTCCTCCTCCGCCTTTTCGATGAGACTGAGGATGTCGCCCATCCCTAGAATGCGCGAGGCCATCCGCTCGGGATGGAAGACCTCCAGCTTGTCGAACTTTTCACCGACGCCGACGAACTTGATCGGCCTCCCCGTCACCGAGACGATGGACAGCGCCGCGCCTCCCCGCGCGTCGCCGTCGAGCTTGGTCAGGATGATCGAGGTCAGGCCGATCCTCTCGGCGAAGGCCTGGGCGCTCTTGACCGCGTCCTGTCCGGTCAGCGCGTCTCCGACGTAGACGACCTCGATCGGATTCAGGATATCCTTGACAACGCGCAGCTCCTCCATCAGCTCGTCGTCCACATGGAGCCGGCCGGCGGTGTCGACGAGGAGGAGATCGTAGCCGCGGTTCCTGGTCTCCTTCATCAGCTCGCGCAGGGCGGCCTGGGGCGAGGCCATCTGCTCCGCGGTCATCTCGTAGAAGGGAAGGCCGAGCGAGCCGGCGATCATCTTGAGCTGGTCCTGGGCCGCCGCGCGCTTGAGATCGAAGGAGACGAGCAGCGGGTTCTTGCCCTGGCCGCGAGCCCACCTGGCCAGCTTGCCGCAGGTCGTCGTTTTGCCGCTGCCCTGGAGGCCGACGAGCATGAAGATGGACGGCGGCGTTCCGGCGAACGTCAGGGGCTTGTCCGTCGTCCCGAGGATCTCCGTCAGTTCGTCCCGGACGATCTTGATCACCTGATGGGCAGGGGTGAGGCTGTCGAGGACCTCCTGATGGAGGGCTTTCTCTTTGATCCGCGCCTCGAAATCCTTGACCACCTTGTAGTTGACGTCGGCCTCGAGAAAGGCCATCCGGATCATCTTCAAAGCCTCGCCCATGTTCTTTTCGGTGACCTTGCCCTCACCCTTGAGGAACTTCATCACCTTCTGAAGACGGTCCGAAAGCTGGTCAAACATCGATGATCCTTGCCTAGATTCGTCCGATTAAAGGAACGATTCATGATAAGAGAAACCCCTGACTCAGTCAAACCGCGCCCTCCCGGACCGCTAAGCACTTTCAGGGACGAGATCATCACGTCCCCCGGCCTGATTGAACTTTGACCTGAACGATGCTAAACTGACGCTTCATGTGGGGCAGAAAAGGACTGGCCGGGATCGCTCTCTTATGCGCTTCGGCCGCCTGGGCCCTCGAACCGCCGACCAAGGCCCAACTCGAGCAATATGCCAGGGACGGCTCTCTCGCCTGGCGGGTCCAAAATGCCTACACGCTCGGCAATCACCTCATCGCTCCCGGACTCGTCACGGACCTCAGAACTCGGCTCGAACGGTTGCGGTCCGCGCGGATGCCGGGGGGAAACGACGCCTTTGGCCAAACTCTGGGTCTGCCCCCCGGAACGACGAACACGCTCAAAAGCAAAGGAACCGTCCAGGTCCTCGCCCTCCTGATCTCGTTTTCCGACTATCCCGCCGTCAACGGTGTGGAGACCATCACCTCTAAACTGTTCGGCGACGGCGACGGGGGCCGGCCTTATGAAAGCCTGCGCAATTATTACCGGCGCGCTTCGTACAATCAGCTCGAGATCCAGGGCAGCGTTTTGGGATGGTACACGCCCTCCTATCCGCGGGCGAGCATGCCCATGACGACGGCCGCCCGCCAAGCCCTGATCAAGGAAGCCCTGACCTATTTCCATGACCGGGGCCACGACTTTTCCCAGTACGACAACGACGGCAACGGCAAGATCGATTATTTCATCGTCGTCTGGACCGGGCCGAACAACGGCTGGTCCAACTTCTGGTGGGGCTACCAGACCTCGTTCTCGGACGCGGCCTTCTCCCTCGACGGGAAGAGCTTCAACGGGACTCGCTATTCCTGGCAATGGGAAGCGAGAAACTGGCCGGGACCCTACGACCAGATCGTCGTCATGCACGAGACGGGCCACGCCCTGGGGCTGCCCGATTACTACGATTATGACGCGACGGTCGGGCCGAAAGGCGGCGTCGGCGGGCTGGACATGATGGACGCCAACCGCGGCGACCACAACGCCTTCAGCAAGATGCTCCTCGATTGGATCACGCCTCAATTTTTCAACTATGGGACGAGGGCCTCGACCCTGAGCGCTTCGGGCAATACACCCGACGCGCTCCTTCTCATGCCGGAGTTCTCCCGGACCCAGCCGTTCGACGAATTCTTCATCCTCCAGAACCGTTTCCGCGTCGAGAACGATGCCACGCTGCCGGGCGACGGCCTCCTCATCTGGCACGTGGACGCGAGGCTCAGTGGCGGCGGCTTCAAATACAATAATTCCTACACCGACCACAAGCTGCTGCGGCTGATGGAAGCGGACGGCAAGGAGGAGATCGAAAAGGGTTCGGGCGCCACGGCCGCCGATTACTACGTCCAGGGGAAGGAGATCGGGCCGGCCACGTTCCCCGACAGCAGCCGCTACGACGCCTCGACCTCGGGCGTGACCGTCACGGGGATCGGACCGTCCGGGCCATCCATGAATTTCACCGCGGACATCCATTACACTCTTTACGCCCCCCAGGCCTTCGGAATTCAGCGGCTGGAGAACGATTACATTTTTTTCCAACTGTACGACAACCGATTGTCCTGGGAGCTGAATCCCAAGAACCGCACATCGCCGGCCAAGTTCCTGCTTTATATAAAGCTCAAGAACGCCGGAGACGACGTTTATATCCTTCTCGCCGAGCTGTCGGCCGGCGCCCGGTCCTTCGTCCACAAGAACCTGAAAAAGGACGAGCTCTATGACTATCGCCTGGTCGTCGTGGACACCAACGGCGCGACCAGCGACCCCGCGGATATCGGCAATTGAAAAAAAGAACCATAGCGGCGGCGTTGGCGGTGCTTGCCTTGGCCTCGGGGGGCGGGGCGATCACACTCCGACCCGGTCTCTGGTACGGCCCGCAGAAGATTCGAGACGCCAAGATCAAGTCCGTCTACGGGGAACAGGGCGTCTTCCTGCCCTTTCTCGAAGTCCAGCTCTGGAAGGGTCTGATGGCCGGCGGGGGATATGAATTCGGCTATGACCGGGAGGGGAAGATCGGGCTCGATCAGCTTCCCACCTCGTTGCGTATGGGCGGGTGGGACCTCTTTCTCGGCTATGAGCATCGCCTGAATAAGTTCGCGGTCTTCGCCAAGGCCGGCCTCGGTTTCTATTCCTATAAACAGACGATCACCGGTCTCGACGTCGCCGGATATCAGGTCAATCACAGAAAAACCACGATTCCCCTGGCGGTGGGGTTGAAGTATTATCCGACAAATTTTTGGTTCGCGGCCGTCGAGGCCCGCTACGTCCCTCTCAAGGTCAAACCGTTCGAGGCCGAGGTGGACCTGGGCGGGTTCCGCTTCATGGCCGGCCTCGGCCTGGCCTTCGATATTCGATAGCGCGTTTGTTATAATGTAACGAGACGCTTACGCCATGAAACTACTCAAGATCGGCATTTCGGGCGTCCGCGGCATCGTCGGCGATTCCATCACGCCCAAACTCGTCATGGACTTCGCCGCGGCCTTCGGCACGCGCGTCCATTCGCGGCCCGTTCTGGTCGGCCGCGACACGCGGATCTCCGGGCCCATGCTCCACGCCGCCGGACTGGCCGCGCTCCTCTCCACGGGCTGCGACGTCCTGGACCTGGGCGTTTGTCCGACCCCGATCCTCCAATACATGGTCACGCGGCTGAAGGCCGGAGGGGGAATGTCCATCACCGCCGGCCATAACGACATCCAGTGGAACGCCCTCTCCTTTATCAACCAGGACGGGATGGCCCTCAATCCGTTCCAGGGCGCCGAAGTCCTGGACATCTATCACCTCGGCAAGTTCAAGAAGGCGTCCACGGACCGCCTCGGCCGCATCCGGGACGTGGCCCTCTACGCCGACGAATATTTCGATGGTCTAAGGGCGTTTCTCGATGCCGAGGCCATCGGCAAGGCCCGGCTGAAGGTCGTCATCGACGCCTGCAACGGCGCGGGCGCCCCTTTCCTGGAGCCCATGGCCCGCGCCCTGGGGTTCGAGCTTATCCCGGTCAACCACGAGCCCAACGGCTTCTTCCCCCACGATCCCGAGCCGAGGCCGCGCAACGCCCAGCAGGTCGTGGCCGTCATCAAGGCGGTCGGCGCGGACGTCGGTTTTCTCTTGAACAGCGACGTCAGCCGCGTCTCCTGCGTCACGGAGGCGGGGGAGAGCCTATCCGAGGAGTTCACCTTTCCGCTCGTCGCCGCCGAATATCTGAAGGACCGCTGCGGCCCGGTCGTGACCAACCTTTCGACCTCGCGGATGATCGAGGACGTGGCCCGCGGCCGCAACTGCCCGCTCGTCCGGACCAAGGTCGGCCAGTCCCATGCCGTTCATGCCCTTCTTCAGGAGGAGGCGGTGCTCGCCGGCGAAGGCAGCGGCGGCGTGGCCCTGGCCGCCTTCCAGCCGGCCTTCGACGGGTTCGCCACGATGGGCTATATCCTTCAGACGATGGCTGAGCGAGGCCGGACCATCTCCCGCCTCGTCGGCGAACTCCCCCGTTATCACATCGTCAAGGAAAAGATTTACTGCCCGCCGGCCAGGGTCCATTCCGTCGTCAGCGAAGTGAAAAAGTTTTTCCGCCGCCACGAGATCGACGCCTCGGACGGCATCCGGGTCGAGGACAAGAGCGGCTGGATCCAGGTGCGCACGTCCGGGACCGAACCCATGATCCGGGTCATCGCCGAAGACCGGGTCAAAACCAAGGCGCGGGAGCGGGCGGAAGAGGTCAGCGCTTTCATCCGGGTTCTGGTCCAATGAAAAAAATATCGTCCCTGAAGATCAGCATCTCCGGCGTCCGGGGGATCATCGGCGACAGTCTGACCCCTCAGCTCGCCGGCGCCTTGGCCCAGGCCTTCGGCACCTACGTCGGCGGCGGTCCGGTCATCGTCGGCCGGGACGCCCGGCCCTCGGGCCGGATGATCCTACAGGCCGTCATCTCCGGCCTCCTGTCCTCCGGCTGCCAGCCGGTGGACGTCGGGATCTGCCCCATCCCCTCGTTCCTGTTCCTGGCCAAGGATTCCAGGTCATCTGGGGGCATCGCCGTGACGGCGAGCCACAATCCCAAGGAATGGAACGGCCTGAAATTCATCAGCCGCGACGGGCTATACCTGACACCCCATCAGGTCGAGGAGTTCCTGGACATCTACCACCAGGGAGATTTCACTTATGCCGGACCGGACCGGCTGAAAATCCTCCGGTCCGAACCCCAGCCCGTCGAGCCTCATCTGAAGAAGCTCCTCGGCCACTTCAACGCGGACCTCATCCGGCGCAAGAAGTTCAAGGTGGCCCTCGACTGCGGCAACGGCGCCGGCGCCATCCTCGCTCCGCGCCTCCTGCAAGAGCTGGGCTGCGAGACCGTGGTCATCAACGCCGTCCCCGACGGCTCGTTCGCCCACCAATCCGAGCCCCTGCCGGAGAACATCCGCGAGATCTGCCGGACCGTGGTCAAGAGCCGGGCCGACATCGGCTTCGTCCAGGACGCCGACGCCGACCGGCTGGCCATCGTCAACGATAAAGGCCGGCCGCTCGGGGAGGAGCTGACCCTGGCCTTGGCGGCGCAGTACGTGCTCGGCAAAAAGAAAGGATCGGTCGTCTGCAACCTCTCGACGACGCGGGCCATCGACGACATCGCCGCCGCGAGAAAAGCGCCCGTCTTCCGGACCAAGATCGGCGAGATCAACGTGGTGGAAAAGGTGCTGTCGGCCGAACCCGCCGCCGTGATCGCCGGCGAGGGCAACGGCGGCGTCATCCTGCCCGAAATCCATCCCTGCCGCGACAGCTTCACCGGGATGGGCCTGATCCTGGAATACCTGGCCGCGTCCGGGCGGACGATCTCCGCCCTTCAAAAACGAGTTCCCCGGTATGTGATGATCAAGGACAAGATCGAAGGATCGGCCGAGCAGGGCTACCGCCTGGTCGGCCTACTCAAGAAAAGATACGAGGGACAGGGTAAGCTCAGCCTGCTCGACGGTCTGAAGATCGATTTCCCCGATCACTGGATCCACGTCCGGCCGTCCAATACCGAGCCGATCATCCGGATCATCTCCGAAGCCAGGACGGAAAGCGCCGCGAAGGCGGCCGTCCGCCGGCTGAAAACAGAGATCGCGGAACTGAAAAAGAAAATATGATCCTCATCAAGAACGTCGAGATCTATACGCCGACGAAACGCATCTCGAATGGCGCGATCCTCATCAAGAACGGCCGGATCGCTTATGTCGGTCCTCTGGCCTCGATTTTTACCGGTCCAAAGGCCATCATCCCCCCCCTTTCTAAAAAAGCCATCATCCCCCCCTTTTCTAAAGGGGGGCAAGGGGGGATTATCCCGCGGGGACGAAGTTCGGCATTTCCGGTTGAAGTTCTGGATTTCAAAGGCTATATCGCCGTGCCCGGGTTCATCGACATCCACCTCCACGGCGGGGCCGGCTCGGATTTCATGGACGGCACGGAAGAGGCCTGTCTTCGCGTCCTGAAGACCCACATGAAGAAAGGGACCACGGCGGCCGTCCCGACCTTGATGACGGCCGCCCCCGAGGCGATCGTCAAGGCCATCCAAGCCGTGAATAAGGTCAAAACGGCCGGGGATGTCCTCCCTGCCGTCCTTGGTCTCCACCTGGAGGGGCCGTTCATCGCCAGGAAAAAGCGGGGCGCCCAGCCGGAGAGTCAAGTCCGGCCGTTCTCGCCCCAAGAGCTCGGCCGGTATGTCAAAGCCGCGGACGACGGCATCAAGATCATGACCCTGGCACCTGAAATTTCGGGGGCCGGCCCCCTCATCCGCGACTTGAAACGCCGCCGGATCATCCCCTCGGCCGGGCATTCGAACGCGTCCTACGAGGAAGCCACGGCGGGCATTCGCGCCGGCATCCGGCACGGGACGCATCTGTTCAACGCGATGAGCGGCCTCTTTCACCGGGACCCGGGCCTCGCCGGGGCGCTGCTCGTGGACGACCGCGTCACGGTCGAGCTCATCGCCGACGGAATTCACTTCCACTCGGCCATGGCGGTCCTCGTGACGAAGATCAAGCCCCTCGGAAAAATCATCCTCGTCACCGACGCCACGAAACAAGCTGGACGGAGCCGGGCGCCTCTCCGGACCAGGGACGGCCGGCTTTACGGAAGCGCCATAACGCTCGATATCGCCCTGCGGAACATGCTCTGCTGGACGGGCCGGCCGATGACCGACATCCTGCCCATGCTGACCCTCAACCCGGCCCGGCTATTGGGCATCGCGGCCGTCAAAGGCCGGATCAGCAAGGGCGCCGACGCCGACCTGGTCATTCTCGATAAAAAGCTAGCGGTCAAACATGTCTTTGTTCGAGGTGAGAAGGCGTCATAGAGCCTCATCTCGATATATCGAGATGGTTTCCTCTGCTTGACAGGCCTGCCTTTTTGTTGTTAAGGTATTACTACTTTTCGCTGTAAATAAATAGCAAATATGAAGAAAACAAAGGACTTTGCCGATTCCGATGAGGAGAAGAGCATGACTTCACGGATCGATTACGAGGAAATCAACAAGATCATCAAGCTCCTGGAAGAGAAGAACTTGGCCGAGTTCGAGCTTGAGGTCGAAGGATTCAAAATAAAGATCGCCCGCAACGCCAAGGTCGAATTCGCCCCGCGGCCGGCGATCGCGCCGGCCCTCGACGGATCCGCCGCGGCGGCCTCCTCGCCGAGGCCCGACGGCTTCGCCGAACCCTCCGCTCATGGCGCCCACGGGCCGCTCCATTTCGTCACCTCCCCCATGGTCGGAATGTTTTACCGCGCCCCGGCCCCCAACTCTCCTCCGTTCGTCGAGATCGGCGAACCGGTCAAGAAAAAGCAGACGCTCTGCATCGTCGAGGCCATGAAGCTCATGAACGAGATCGAATGCGACGTGGACGGCCTGGTCAAAGAGATCTTCATCGAGAACGGCAAGCCCGTCGAGTACGGACAGAAGCTGTTCGCCATCGTGCCCGATGCGTGAGATTCGATGCTTTCCAAGATCCTCATAGCCAACCGCGGGGAGATCGCCCTCCGGATCATCCGGGCCGCCAAAGAGCTGGGCATCAAGACCGTCGCCGTCTATTCGGAAAGCGACCGGACCTCGCTCCACACGCTGCTCGCGGACGAAAAATTCTGCATCGGCCCGGCCCGGGCGTCCGACAGCTACCTGAACATCCCCAACCTGCTGACCGTGGCCGAGATCACCAAGGCCGACGCCATCCATCCCGGCTATGGGTTCCTCGCTGAGAACCCGCGCTTCGCCGAGATCTGCGAGACATCGGGGATTACCTTCATCGGCCCGCCCGCCTCGATCATCCGCCTCATGGGCGACAAGAACCGGGCCCGCCAGGAGATGGCCAAGGCCAAGCTCCCGATCATCCCCGGGAGCGACAAGGTCATCGACGACGTCGGCGAGGCAAAAAAAACGGCCCAGAAGATCGGCTTCCCGGTCATCGTCAAGGCCTCGGCCGGCGGCGGCGGCAAGGGCATGCGGATCTGCCGCACCCCGCAGCACCTCGAAGAACAATTCCCGATCGCCCAGAACGAGGCCAAGTCCGCCTTCGGGGACCCGTCGCTCTACCTCGAAAAATATCTGGCCGACGCCCACCACATCGAGATCCAGCTGGTCGCCGACAGCAAAGGCACGGTCATCGTCTTCGGCGAGCGGGAATGCTCGGTCCAGAGGAAATACCAGAAGGTGATCGAGGAGACCCCGTCCCCGTTCGTCGACGAGAAGCTCCGCAAGAGAATGATGAGCGCCGTCGAGGACGCGGCCAGATATATCGGCTACGAGAGCCTGGGGACCTTCGAGTTCCTCGTCGACGAGAACAAGAAGTTCTATTTCATGGAGGCCAACACCCGGGTTCAGGTCGAACATCCCATCACCGAAATGGTCTACGGCATCAACCTGGTCAAGGCCCAGATCCGGGCGGCGGCGGGCGAGAAGGTGACGTTCCCCTTCGAGCTCGTCCTGCGCGGCCACGCCATCGAGTGCCGGATCAACGCCGAGGACCCAGTGACCTTCGCCCCCTCGCCCGGCAAGATCGATTTTCTCGTCCTCCCCGGCGGCGAGGGCATCCGTGTCGATTCCGCGGCCTACGGCGGCTGGCAGATTCCGCCCGATTACGATTCCCTGATCGCCAAGATCATCGCCTACGCGCCCAACCGCCAGATCGCCATCAAGAAGATGGCCACGGCCCTGGAGATGACGACGATCGTCGGGGTCAAGACCAACATCCCCCTCCACCTCATCATCCTGGCCAACTCCGACTTCATCCGCGGCAACTACAGTACCCAGTTCCTGGAGAAGATGCTTCAGAAGAACGGCGAACCGAAAACTTAATTCTCAGCCTTGCGGGCGGAATTTTCTTAAATAAATCTTGACCTCGAATCCCCCGTCGTTGTCCCCCGCAACGTTCTCGTTGACGCCGAGCAGCAACCGCCCTTCTTTCGGCAGGAGCAGCCGGTTTTCCTTGCCGATGAAGAACACCTCGCCGATGTCGCGGCTCATCTTCTCGCCCGTCTGTTTGTCCTCGCTGACCTCGATCTTCTCCCGGACCTTGCAGATGAGCGCCCCGAGATTCTGATCATGGAGCGGCTGCTGCATCGTCCTCAGATTCAGGCCTTCGGGACCGCAGGCGGCAACGGGATTGTCCCTCTGGAGGGAGACCGAGCCGGTCGCTTCGAAATAGTACTCCTGCCCTTTTTTAACGTCGATCCCGGTATCCGTCCAGGGCGTGCTGCCGACGACGAGGACCTTCTTGACCAGCTCGAAATCCTGGAGGAACTCCTGCGGGTAAACAAAGGGAATGAGCCAAAGAAATCCGAGGGCCGCCCACAAAATGGTCGATGTCAGAGCTGCTTTTTTGCCGAATAATAAGGCGATCCTTCGATTGTCATCGCGAGGAGCGAAGCGACGCGGCGATCCGACCCAACGGGTCGTCCTGAGCGAAGCGAAGGATCTCATTTGACATCTGACAGAACGATATAGATCCGCCCCTTTCATCTTACCACGACTTCGAATCCAAAACGTCGAGCATAGCCTGGTGGATCAGGCCGTTGCTGGCCACGACCTCGGGATGATAAATATCGACCGGTCCGCCTTTAAAGTCCGTGACGCGGCCGCCGGCCTCCGCCACGATGACCGCGCCGGCCGCCGTATCCCAGGGGCTGAGCTTCATCTCCCAGAAGCCGTCGAACCGGCCGCAGGCCACATAGCACAGATCGATCGCCGCCGAGCCGCAGCGCCGCACGGCCTGGGTCCTCAGGATAAAAGCGTCATGATGGCGCATGTTCGCCTTCGTTTCGCGGATATCGTAAGGAAAGCCCGTGGCGACGAGGCCTTTGTTCAGATCGTCGATCTTCGAGACGCGGATGGGCCGGCCGTTGAAGAAAGCCCCTTCGTCCCGCTCCGCCCAGAACATCTCTTCGCTCATCGGATTATAAACGACCCCGCCGACCAGCTCTTTCCCCCGTTCGAGGCCCAGGGATACGCAAAAAACGGGGAATCTGTGGGCGAAGTTCGTCGTCCCGTCGAGGGGATCGAAAACCCAGCGGAACTCGGCGCCCGAGAGCTCTTTCAGGCCCTCCTCGGCCAGAAAATCATGGCCGGGAAAGGACTTCGACAAGCGGTCGAAGATGAGGTCTTGGGACTCCGTGTCGGTCGCGGTGACAAGGTTGACCTCGCCCTTGAAAAAGACCTCTCCCGTTTTAAAATAATCGCGCCGGAGAATTTCGCCCGCTTCGCGGGCGACCTCTTTCGCCGCGTCAAGATATATCGAATACTGACCCATCGCCGGAATATCATAACAAGGATTACCATCCGGAGCAAGAAAGAGGGCTCAGAGAAGAAGCTCGCTCCCTACGGAAATCTTGACGCCTGCACGTTTTTGTTTTTTCGGCGGCGAGTACCTCGCACGAATTTCTAATTCGATCAACATGATTTTTGCTGACATCGCGGGGATGTGCTTGCCTGATGAATTACGCTCGGGTATTCTCGCCGGCCCCAAAAATGGGGCTTCCCGATAAAACCGAAACGCAGCGGCGAGATTTCCTTACGGTCGCCACGCCTTCTTCTCCCTCGCCCTGGCTAAAAAGCGAAGCAGGAGAATCTAGGGACAGGATGCATCGTCCCCCTTTAGCCGGAAAATGGGCGAATTACTTGGTCGTTAGCGAGCGAAGAAGCGGGCGAACGCTCAATTCACGGATTGAACCGAACGACAAGATCGGGAAACGGCTGAAGCGACCATGTGGAAGTATTTCTGGTGCATTTCGGTTTTTACGGCCGGCGATAGAATTAGGCCGGGACGGCAGGGTTGGCCCTAAGGCCCCCATAGCGGAGGGGGGTCCCCTCGGCTTGGCCGAGGGGGGAACCGACAGCGGTCGGGGCCCCGGGCTTGCCCGGGGGTCCACTTCCGCCGTACTCGCCCGTGTATAAAAGCCACGGGCGAGTGGCGAGCCGAAGGCTCGTCCCTTGACGGGATTGATTCCCCAGGGGGCCGGGGGCCACCCTGCCGTCCCGGCGACTCGTGATTGCAAACTATTCGCCGCCGGAAAAACCGAAACGATCAGGCGTATAGATTTCCACGGGGGAGCGAAGGCGTTTCCCGATCTTGTCTACAGGACCCGCGACAAAGAGAGCGTTCGCCCGCTTCGAGCGAGCTTCTCCCCCGAGCCCTCCTCGGTCAAACTTTTTGCCTTTTAACCCGTAATATATTAATATGTTATGCTTCGAAAGGCATATACCATGAAAAAGAAAGTCATCATTATCCTAGCCGTCGTCCTCGTCATCGCCCTCATCGTCATCCTCAACCTTAGCTCCCAGAGGGAAAAATCGGTCAAGGTGACCATGGAAAAGGTCAAGCGGACCGACCTGACCTCGACCATCTCAGCTTCGGGCGAGATCAAGCCGAAAAAGAGCGTCAACATCAGCGCCCTCATCTTGGGGCGGATCGTCAAGATCGGGGTCAAAGAAGGCGACGAGGTCAAGGCCGGGGACTTTCTGCTGAAGCTCGATTCCACCCAATTCGAGGCCAACGCCGAGCGCGATCGGGCTTTCATCCAGTCCTCCCAGGCGGAGCTGAACAAGGCCGAGACCACCCTCGAAAAGAGCAAAGGCTTCTATGAACGACAGAAGAACCTGTTCGACAACGGATTGATCTCCAAGGAGCAGCTCGAACAGGCCAAGATGCAGCTCGACCTGGCCGACGCCTCCAACCGTTCGGTCAAGTTCCAGATCCAGCAGGCCCAGGCCTCGCTGAAAAGCACGCTCGACAATCTCGGCAAGACGGTCTTTTCCTCGCCGATCGACGGCGTCATCACCAGCCTCCGCGTCGAGGAAGGCGAGATGGCCATCATCGGCACCATGAACAACCCCGGGACCGTGCTCATGATCATCGCCGACCTGTCGGTCATGGAGGTCGAGGTCGAGGTGGACGAGACGGATGTCGTCGGGGTTCAGCTCGGCCAGATCGCCGACGTCCGCGTCGACGCTTTCCCCAGCCAGGTCTTCAAGGGCAAGGTGACCGAGATCGGAAGCTCCGCCCTTCAGAGGTCCGGGGCCGCCGCGACTACGACGGAATCCAAGGATTTTAAGGTCGTCGTCACGCTGGACAATCCGTCGAAGCTCCTGAAGCCCGGCCTGTCCGCGTCGTCCGACATCATCATCGCCGAGAAGAAACAGGTCCTGGCCATCCCCATCTCCGCGCTGGTCCTGAAGGACAAGAAAAGAGAGGGGTCCGCGGCGGCGGCCGAACCGGCCAAGGGCCGCGGCGCCAACGAAGAGGAAGGCGTCTATGCCGTCGAGACGGGCCGGGCCAAGTTCGTCCCGGTCAAGAAGGGCATCATGGGCGAGCTCATGATCGAGATCGCCTCCGGGCTCACCGAGAACCAGGACGTCGTCGTCGGCCCTTACGACGCCCTCCGCCAGCTCAAGGACGGCCTTCTGGTCAAGGCCGAAGCGCCGAAAAAAGAAGCGGCGAAGAAATGAGCGCCGACAACTACCCCGTCATTCAGATCGAAAATATCTGCAAGGTCTACGACCTGGGCAAAACGCAGGTCAAGGCGCTGTGCGAAGTCTCGTTCGACGTCCAAAAGAACGAGTTCATGGCCATCATGGGACCGTCGGGATCGGGCAAGTCCACCCTGATGAACCTCATCGGCTGCCTGGATACGCCGACCGAAGGCAAATATATCCTCAACGGCAAGCTGGTCAGCACGATGACCGAGAATGAGCTGGCCTACACCCGGAATCGGGAGATCGGTTTCGTCTTCCAGGTGTTCAACCTTCTGCCCCGCGCCACGGCCTTCCGCAACGTCGAGCTTCCTCTCATCTACAAGGGCCTGAAAAAGAAGGAGAGGGAAGAGCGCGTCCGCCGGGCGCTCGAACGCGTCGACATGAAGGAGCGCATGACCCACCGCCCGCCCGAGCTGTCGGGCGGCGAGCGCCAGCGCGTGGCGATCGCCCGGGCGCTGGTCAACGAGCCGTCGCTCCTCCTGGCCGACGAGCCGACCGGCAATCTGGATTCCAAGACCGGCCAAGAGATCCTCAATCTCTTTCATAAGCTCCACGAGAGCGGGAACACCATCATCATGGTCACCCACGACTCGAACGTCGCCCAGCAGACGGAGCGCCTCCTTTTCCTCAAGGACGGCAAGCTCGAGCGCGAGGTCCGGAAAGGAGCCTGACGATGAGTTTCTTCGACCGCTTCCAAGGTGTCTTCTTCAATCCCCAGCCGGTCTTCAAGGCGCTAGCCGAAAAACCGGTCTGGAAGGACGCGCTGAT